>Ga0172364_10001619_pt1 | contig 17513 bp, 11 predicted proteins | sample LakKivSesite10cm_FD_114545 | JGI IMG/M metagenome (GOLD analysis project Ga0172364, IMG submission 114545) | Sediment microbial communities from Lake Kivu, Rwanda - Sediment site 10cm | ecosystem: Environmental > Aquatic > Freshwater > Lake > Sediment | place: Rwanda: Western Province, Lake... | reverse complement strand
TGCTTCTTCATCGCCGCCCTGTAGTTGTCGCCGTTCCATTTCAAAACGTTCCCGCTGTTCGAGTGGGTCGTTTAACTCGCTAAAAGCATTGCCGCATTCCAGTCCACCGATGAAGAACTCGAAACGTTCGACCAGTCCCGGTGCATCCGGCTTTTTCTTCGCCAGTGGCGAGATGTCCAACGGATAGTCCAGCACGAATGTTGGCTGGATCAGCTCTGGTTCTACATATTCTTTGAACAACTCGTCAACCTGCTTGCCCCAGGTTGGCTTGGCATCGAGTTCCAGGTGCAGTTCCTTTACCCGACATTGCAGCGAGTCCAGGCTGGTATGGACCTCGATGTCCACTCCCGTGGCTTCCAGGATTGCATCGCGCATCGTCACCCGTTTCCAGGGCGGCGTCAAATCCACGCTATGCCCCTGATAGGTCAGCTTCGCGGTATCCAGCACCTCTTGTGCCACCGCATACCACAACTCCTCAACCAAACACATGATATCATTGTAGTCCGCGTAAGCCTGATACACCTCGATCTGGGTGAACTCAGGATTGTGTGTAGTGGATACGCCCTCGTTGCGGAAATCGCGACCAATCTCATAGACGCGATCAAGTCCACCGATGATCAGTCGCTTGAGATAAAGCTCATCAGAGATACGCAAATAGAGGTCAGCATCTAACACGTGATGATGGGTTATGAATGGACGTGCTGCCGCACCGCCATAGATCGGCTGCAACACAGGCGTTTCCACCTCCAGGAAGCCCCGTGCATCTAGGAAGCGGCGGATGGCTGACACCATCCGTGTGCGTATCACGAAGGTTTGACGCACGCGCTCGTTAGCAAGCAGGTCTAGATAGCGTTGCCGATAACGGGCCTCGACGTCAGTCAGGCCGTGCCATTTCTCTGGCAGGGGTCGCAGCGCCTTGGCCAACATCTCGAAGGAACCAATTTTGATGGTGATTTCTCCCGTGCGGGTTCGGAATAGCGGCCCCTCCACCCCCATAAAGTCGCCCAGGTCAAAGTTCTTCAGGAAAAATTGGTAGGCTTGCTCCCCCACATCATCCTGACGCAGGTAAATCTGAATGCGGCCACTGCCATCCAGGATGTGGGCAAAGCTGGCCTTGCCCATCACGCGGATGGACATGATGCGGCCGGCCGTGCGCACGGTAGGTGGCTCTGCCTGACCCTCGCTGGAAGCGAAAGCCTGCAATGCCTCGGCCACGGAATGGGTACATGAGAAACGCGCCGGATAGGGATCGAGCCTTGCGGCGCGCAAAGCAATCAGCTTCTGCAGCCTTTGTTCTCGTTGGTCACTTGTGTCAGTCACCAATGGTCTCCTGCGCTAACCGACATCTAGAATCTCGAACTCCTTGAGGCCATCAGGAGTCGGCACGGTTATCCAGTCTCCTGGGTGGTGCCCGATCAAGGAACGGCCAAGAGGCGATTCGTCCGATATGCGGCCCTGAGTGGGGTCAGACTCAGTTGCCCCGACGATATGGAAAGCCTCTGGCCGGCCGCCTTTTTCCATGACCGTCACCCTGCTGCCAAGAGAGATGACCTCTCCCTGCCTGGACTCGGCAATGATTTCGACCTTGCTCAAAAGTGCCTCCAGGGTCATAATGCGTCCTTCGATGAAGGCCTGTTCATTCTTGGCCTCGTCATAGCCAGCGTTCTCCATGACGTCGCCGCCCTCTTTGGCATCATGGATTTGCTTTGCTATCGCTGGCCGGCGCACGGTGCGCAGGTACTCTAGTTCCGTTTCCAGTTTGCGCTTACCCGCGGCAGTAAGATAAGTAGGTTTGTCAGTCATGAGCAGCCCCTTTGTTTCAGGTCTTGAATCAACTAGCAAAAAAGCGCCCTGGGGCGCAAGAATATCATGCTACTATTATAATCAGCATTGGCCCGCTGTCAAACTGGCGAACTTCATATTTGTCAGCCATACTTAGTAAGGCTATAATATTCATAGCCTGTTCGCATAGGTAACCAGGCAACTCTAACAGAGGAAGCGGCTGATGAACAACACCGAATCTACGCCCAGCCGGCCAAAGACGCTGATCATTGGTCTCGATGGCCTCACATTCGATCTCCTGCAGCTCTTGATGGCTAACAGTGTACTGCCGTTTCTGAGCGAGACGATCAAGAACGGGACTTCTGGTCGGCTGATGAGCGTTTTCCCACCCGTGACCGCCGCAGCCTTTGCTTCCTTCCTAACCGGTATGAACCCCGGTAAGCATGGTGTTTATGAATTTCTTTGCCGTCGGCGTGGGGGGTGGCGGCAAACACCGGTCAATTCGACCATGCTAGGGGCCAGGACAATCTGGCAGTGGCTGAGCGAAGCTAGCTTCAGGGTTGGTGTATTGAGCGTGCCCCTGACCTACCCACCACAAAAGATCAATGGATTTTCGTTAGTAGATTTCCTCACACCCCAAGGGGCGCGTGATCTCAGCTATCCTCCTGACTTGATTAAAGAGGTGGAGAGGCGCTTCGGTCCCTATCCATTGTACCACTCAAAGGTATACGCGCCCGGTAGGGTACAGGAGTTGTTAGCAGAGTGCCATACCATATTGAGCTATCGTGCCAAGACAGCTTCCTATCTCATGCAGAACCAGGATTGGGATGTGCTCATGATCTACCTGGAGGGCACAGACCGCGTGCAACACGAACTGTGGCACATCCTGGATGGGAGCCATCCAAGGCATGATCCCGCAGAGGCAAGCCGTTACCGCCAAGCAACACTCGACTTCTACCGAGAGACGGATGAACAAACCCAGCGGTTGGCTGAGGCAGCCGGACCAGGAACTACCGTGATCCTGATGTCCGACCACGGCTTTGGGCCGATCCATCGTTTCGTAAGCATCAATATCTGGCTGTGGAAACAAGGGTTTCTGGTACTAAAGAGGGATGCCGTGACGTGGCTCAAAGCGCTGCTCTTTCAATTAGGGGTGACGCCGGCCCTGGGATACCGCATGGCCATGCGCTTTGGTTTTGCTAGCTTGCGTCTGTCCAGAGGTATGACGAGGCGGTTCACATTACTGCGCAGCGTGGCACGGCTCTTTCTTTCCCTGGACAACGTAGATTGGGCACGTACCACAGCCTATTCCCAAGGCAACTATGGGCAGCTCTACGCAAATCTCCGTGGGCGTGAACCTTATGGAGTTGTATCCCCTGGCTGTGAATATGAGAAGATAATAGACCAACTGATTGCCGGTTTGCAGGAATTATGTGACCCCGTCACAGGTGAAACCATCGTAGAACATATCTTCCGGCGAGAGGATTTGTACCACGGGCCTTTTGCCGGGCAGTCGCCAGATGTCATGTTTCTGCTCAAAGATACATACAAGGCGCTGGGTACGCTAGAGTTCTCTTCCCACCAGGTCGTCGAGGATGCCTTCGGCAACTCGGGCGACCATCGCATGGATGGCATTCTGGCCATGAGTGGTGCGCACATTTGCAGGGGTGTTCACGTGCACGATGCGCTGCTGATTGATCTCGCGCCGACGATCCTTTACCTGACGGGACTACCTATACCCTCGGATATGGATGGCCGGGTGCTCACGGAAGCGATCGAACCGGTATACCTTGCAGCGCACCCTCCGAAGTATGGTCTGGATGGCGAACAGCAGGTATATGAGGAGCTCGACTACACGCCTGAGGAGACAGCCGAGGTCATTGAGAGGCTCAGAAACCTGGGCTATGTCGGCTGATTCTCGATGTATAGAGACTGCTGGGTCGCAACATGAAAATAGGAGGTGTCATTCAGATGGTCTCACGCCAGCAAGCGGAGAGGCTTTTTCACAACCATGTTGCGGATCGAACAAATGGGCACCAGGGAGATCCAGAAAAGGTCTTTTCGGATGTGTCGCTTAGTGATCAAATGGCATTGTCTATGCTCGGCGAGCTCAAGGGTCGGAAGTTGCTTGATGTTGGTTGTGGGTTTGGGGACTACAGTGTCTACTTTGCCTTGCGAGGTGCGCAGGTGTACGCTGTAGACCTGTCGGAGGGCATGGTTCAACGAACGAAGCAGTTAGCTGCGGAGCATGGAGTCTCCAATGTATTAGCTGTGCAGCAAATGGACGCAGAGGCTTTGGACTTTCCTGAAGGGTTTTTCGATATCATTTGGGGCAAGGCTGTTCTGCATCACCTGGACATTGTAAAGGCCAGGGACGCGTTTGTGAGCTGTCTTGCAGTGGGTGGCATTGCTGTCTTTTCGGAGCCATTTGGTCACAACCCGTTTGCCAATGTATATCGCTATGTGGCTACCCACATGCACAAGATACGCACACCTACTGAGCACCCCTTGACCTTCCAGGGTATTGGCCTGTTGCGCTTGCGTTTTGCTCAAGTTGAATACAGAGAGTTCGTTTTTCTGTCGTCACTCTTATTTGCCTGGCACTACCTGAAATCAGCCATTGCTGGTACTAAGCTAAGTCCGCTTTGGGTGAATGACGTGCGCGCAGGCAGGTTGTATCCGCGTGCCACACAGGTGTTAGATCAGGTGGATGCCGTATTGCTGTGCACCTTGCCTTTCTTGAGGAGATACTGCAATTGGATCGTGCTCAAATGCACAAAATGAACAACGCTACCGTAGAGCCAGCAGCAGTAGAAAGCCAGAGCAGTAAAGCGATTTGGGCGATCTCTAGGAGGTTTGCCTGGCCGGTGACACTAGTTATTCTTAGCCTGTGTTATTATCTGCTCTTCTTTGACCGAGGTGTGAATTTCAACGATGAGGGTACACTGTTTATGGCTGCGGACGGCATTTTGCACGGCAAGACGCTGTACCGTGACCTGTACGTGGCGTACATGCCTGGCAGCTACTATTTATACGCGCTATTTTTCAAGCTGTTCGGTGCCAGTGTACGCATGGGGCGCTTCCTGGGTGTCCTACTGCGTTGCGGCAACACACTGGCTGTCTATTATCTCGCGCGTGAGATGGTGACGCCGGGCTTTGCCGTGTTACCCGCTGTGGCATTGACCTTACTGCCAGGCCCCTGGCACAAAACGCTGTTTGTCACACTTTCATTGTTGGACATGCTGCTGATTGCGCGTTATGCAGAGCGGCACAGCATCAGCCGCCTTGTGCTCATGGGACTGGCCACAGGACTCACCTTGCTCTACCGCTACGAGCTAGGGTTGGTAGCCATAGGTGCCGCATCCATTGTGCTGCTGCTTTGGGTTCGGTCTGCTCTGAGACAGGAACATAAACAGGTCCGCAATGTGCTACTACGCGAATGGGTCGGCCAAGTTGGCCTGTACGTTATTGTGCTACTGTTGCCGGTCTTGGTAGCCATTATTTACTTTTATCGGCAGGGTGCGCTGCAGTATGTCGTGTTATTTGATGCTTTGCGCGGCAATCTCGCCAAACAAGGCACGATGCCCATGGCCCGAAATATCTTTCAGCCCTGGGTTTTCAGACTGGGCCAGCTAACGCGTTTGCTGCGCTACAATGCACTGGTAGTTCTCTACTATTTCCCCGTCCTTGTCTATGCCTGCACGACTGTCGTCCTGCTCTATCGGCAGTTGACGCGAAGAGGTCATGTCGAAGACAGGGCTCTTCTGACAGTCCTCGTGTTTGGCGTGCTGGTTTATGGTCTTGTGCTGCTTGAGCCGGCCATTGCTCATCTGTTGGTGAGCCTGCCAGCGGCCTGGGTTTTGGGGGTCTATCTCGTGTACCGACTTGGTGAGAGATTGTGGCTACTGGTTGGGCATCATTCCTGGACCAAAGCGATGGCCTGCGTCTTGGTGTTAAGCCCGGTGGTGTTATGGTTCTGTCTCTTGATGGGCCAGGTGTTGCAACGTGTGGATGTGTACATGGCCGGGTCCATCGCCCAATGTTTCCGAAACCCAGCCTGGCTAGACTTGCCGAGAGCCCAAATCTTTGTCGGCGACGAAGCAGAGGCCAGTGCACTGACGAATCTGGCATCCTATATTCGGGCCCGAGTGCCGCCCGGCAGCTTTGTTTTGGTGGTACCGGCAGGCGGTGGAACGAAGCGGCTATTGCACTTTCTGACCGAAACCTTTCCGCCCTATCGGCAGCGGGCAATCCTAACCGGTGCCTCAGCACAGGAGTTGTTGCAGTTGCAGTACGACATTGTAAACAGCACAGACGCAGCACGTACGGAGTATGCTATTCTTAGCGGAAGTGATCAGGATATTGAAAAGTTTCCCCAGGGGTACCTGTTGCACTACGTGTGGTCCACTTTCGAGGTGGAATGTGTATTCGGTGACTACCAGGTGCTAAGGCGTAAGAATTGATTTGAGGTGACCTTTTGGCCCTTGGAGCTAAGGTTCTCATCATTGGCATAGATGGCGGCTCTTTCGACATTCTGCGCCCGCTGACGGAGCAAGGGGTGATGCCACGCCTGCGGCATATTCTGGAGGAGGGCATCGCCGGTGATCTCACCACGACCATGCCACCGATCACTGCTGCGGCCTGGACATCCTTCGCCACGGGTGTCAACCCCGGCAGACATGGACTAGTTGACTTTGTGTACTTCCCTGGTTGCGGTTACCATGTGGCTGTGGCCAGTTCGCGAGATGTTCGGGCTCCGACGGTGTGGGACATAGCTGGCGACCAAGGCCGCGAGGTAGGAATTATTGGTGTGCCTATGACCTATCCGCCGCAGAGGGTCAATGGTTTCCTAATCAGTGACTTTATGACTCCTCCGGGGAGCAGGAACTTTACCCACCCGCCGGAATTGCAGGACGAGTTAGAGTCTGCGGTAGGGCCATTTGTGACCTATGAAGGCGAAGGGATTGCCCCATGGGACATACCGAGGTTCGCCCAGCGACTGGTGAGGGATGTTCAAGCACGTGTCAATGCTGCGGTCTACCTGTTTGAGAGGTATGAGCCGGACCTTTCCGTGTTTGTCTTCCAGTCCCTGGATGGCCTCCAGCATCGCTTCCATCGTATCCTCGACATAAACGATCCGCATCACAACCCACGTGAAAGCGTTCTTTATCGGGATGACCTGCTTTTGGTTTACCGCGCAGTGGACGAGGGCATAGGGCGTTTGCGTGTTGCCGTTGGGGAGCAGGCTGTAGTCTTTTTGATGTCTGACCACGGTTTCGGCCCACTATACGGCTTTATTCACTTGAACAACTGGTTGCGCGAACGCGGCTACCTGGTCCTGCGGCGAGATTTGCTCACCGCTTTGCGCTATGCTTTGTTCAGGGCCGGTTTCACACCCGAAATGGCGCACAAGTTGAGCCAGGTACTGGGTCTGGACCTGCGCTACAAAGTCAATCGTGGGCAAGCCTTTGGCGCTTTGCGGCGCATCTTTCTCTCCTTTGATAATGTGGATTGGGGTCGCACACGTGCCTATGCGCTGGGCCACATCGGACAGGTTTTCATCAATGTGCGAGGTCGCCAACCCCAAGGTGCGGTCGCTCCTGGCATCGAGTACGAGGCTCTGTGCGACAAGTTGATTGCCGAATTGCTAGCTTTGAAACACCCAATAACAGGCGAGCATCTGATTGCTCACGTCTACCGCCGCGAGCAACTCTATAGCGGCCCACAGGTCGAGCATCTGCCGGATTTGCTGCTAGAGCCACGAGAGTTCCGCTACGTTGCCTTTGGAGAATCCGAGTTCGCCTCGAATCGGATAGTTGGCGCATCTTTCGGACATTCAGGCCATCATCGCATGAATGGTGTTTTCGCTGCCACGGGTCCGGGGGTGTGTACAGGTAAGCAGTTGAAGGGAACGAGGATTATTGACATAGCGCCTACGGTTCTATATACTTTGGGATGCGCTATCCCCGAGGGACTCGATGGTCAGGTGCTCAAGGATATTTTTCAGCCGGAGCGCCTGAGCTCTCACCCGCCCCGATACATGGAATCACGTGGCGTGGACCAACCTGGCTCCTCAGACGGGTACTCCGAAGAGGAAGAGGCCGCCGTTCGCCAGCGGCTTAGGAATCTAGGCTATATAGCTTAAACTGACGAAGAGGGGGACTTTGACACGACGTTTACAGATTTTAACCAGCATTGTTATCAGTATTCTCACGTTGTTGTTCGTCCTGCAGAAGGTGGATCTGCGCGAGGTGACACGGACATTCATATCAACTAACTACCCATATCTGGTATTGGCAGGGCTGTGCTCTATGCTGGCGTTCTTTCTTGCTGCAGTGCGGTGGCGTTACCTCTTGTTACCATTACAAGCGATAAGACTGAAAATGTTATTCTCCACGTTGATGGTTGGCTTCTTCAGCAACTATCTCTTGCCGGCCAAAGCTGGCGAGTTAGTGCGGCTCTTTGTGCTGGGGCGTCGCACAGGGTTGAGCGAAAGTGCCATCCTGGCCACCATTGTCCTCGAAAGGGCAATAGATGTGTTCATCCTGACAGTGGCGCTGCTCGGCGTGTTATTGATCCTGCCGTTGCCGGACTGGATGAGCTATGTGGGGGAAGTGGCTGGCGTGATGCTTGTTGGTGTGTTTGTCGTACTGGTTGTTCTGCTCTGCCGTTCGCAGCATGTGATTGGCCTAGCGACGCGGGTGCTGAATCCGATTTCGACCCGACTGGCACGCCGCATCACTGCCAGACTGGAGGCCTTCACCAAGGGCCTAGAGGTTTTGCGCCGAAGCAGCAATCTAGGCTGGGCCCTGTTTTTCTCTCTGCTCGATTGGGTTGCGAGCGCAGGGGTTCAATACCTGGTCGGGCTGGCTCTTGGAGTCCGAACGCATTGGATAGCGTATGTGCTGTTGGTTGCCCTGTTCAACCTGATCGCCATTATTCCCTCGCTGCCAGGCCGTATCGGAACATGGGAGTTAGTAAGCATTGGTGCGCTGGCTCTCTTCGGTATTGACAGCGGGCGCGCCGTGGCCTTTCCAACCTTGCTGCGCGTTTCTCACCTGATGCCGCTAGCACTGGGCTACTTCTACTTCAGCCGTGAGGGACTGCACTTGCTGGAGATATACGGAGGCCGAGAAGCAACCACCTTATCGCAAGGAGAGCAGTCGTGAGTCAGGTGGTGAGGTTAACCAGAAACCAACGCCTCCTCACCTACGCGGTGCTGGTGCTGAGCGTGTTCGTGGGAACTTTTCTGAGGCTGCGGGGGCTCGGAGATGCCGGCCTGTGGCTCGACGAGACCTATACTATAGAGCACGCGAGCAAGCCTCTGCTGCAGATCGCTGAGTCGCTGCGCAAGGGTGGAGCACACCCGCCATTGTTTTTCGTCTTGATGCACCTGGCACTCTATGTGGGAGACAACGAATGGATCGTCCGTTTGCCTGTTGCCATGATGGGGATTGCTATTATCCCCTTGCTATACGTGCTGGGTTACCGCATCTTTGGGAGGGTGGTTGGCCTATGTGCGGCATTGTTGCTCGCTGTCTCGCCCTTTCAAATCCACTTCTCCAGAGAAGCAAGAATGTATCCGTTGTTGGCCCTGCTGTCGCTGCTCTCCCTATACGCGTTGTGGCGCGCGCTGGAGGAGAATGAGACGCACTGGTGGGCCGTGTTCACTGTGGCGACTGTGCTGAACCTTTACACGCACTACTTCGCCTTGCTGGCTACCGGGGGAACTCTGCTTTTCGCAGCAGTGGTTCTGGGGCATGATTGGCTGGCTTACAAGAAACGGAAGGCACAGCGAATGGTTTTTAACTTATTACTGTGCTGCCTGGTCGTGGTGCTGTTGTACGTGCCCTGGCTGCCAACGATGCAAGTGAACTTTTTCCAAAGGCAAGCAAACAAAGTAGTGCAGTTGAAAGCTTCCAAGATGACCCTGAACCGCGCCTTACTGGATCAAGTGCTGCTTGACTTTGGAGGCGGTGCCAAAACCATGGCCGGGTTGGTAGAATGGATGTCCATTCTCGGATTAGTGAGCATTATCCTATGCACTCGATGGAAAGCCTTGACGTTGATCTCTTCATGGTTTTTGCCGCCTTTGTTTGCCATCGCTGTCTTTGGGCCTCGCAAGTTCGACCCGCGTTATGTGGCATATTTACAGCCCTTGTATGTTATGCTAACTGCATCAGGCCTTGAGGCAGCGGCTACTGGCGTTGCCAAGCTGGTCAAGCCGACCGTAGAGCGTCGTTATCCGTACGTGACCATTATGGTCCTGGGCACAATCTGCCTGGGTCTGGTCAGTGTGGGTGCCAACGGACAGTCCAGGAGTTGGCAAAAAGAGGACTGGAAGGCGATCTCTGGCTATCTGCAGGAGAACCTCAAGGCAGGGGATGTCATTATCGCTGATGGGGTGACGTATCTGGGCTGGGGTGACTCAAACAGAGTCATTCGTATGATGTCGTGGTATGGACTAGACAGTAGGGGCACACCCGTGCTTAAGGAGATTGATGTGGCGAGGAAGATGGAAACGTTGGCCAATCAGCAAGGTCAGGTATGGGCCGTTATTTTTTGTGGTCCATACCAGCTCCATGAGGATCCGTCAGTGGCCCAAACCTACTTCAAACCGGTGGTGATAGCTCATCTGCACCGATCTAGCTCTCTGCTCACGGACAATATCATACAGATGCTCGAGGCGATGATCAGAGTCCTGCCGCACGACGACGCAAAATTCGACCTACATCTGGCCCTGGCGGAGATCTATCGGGCTGCGGGACAATCCGAACAAGTACGAGAGCACATCGAACAGGCGCTGAAGGTGAAACCCGTGCGTTTTGATCCGAGCAGCCCGCGAGCTGAGGCTTACCGCCGATTGGGCTTAGACCAGCAAGAGTAACCATGCAGACAGCAGAAGACAACATCCAGGTCGTGAAGAACACATTGACCATCTCGATTTTCAATGTGCTGGGGCTGATCAGCGGCCTGGCCGTGGACGTCTTGTTGGCTGCTCGCTTTGGGCTGAGTGCTGACATGGACGCTTTGTTTGTCGCCCTGACTCTGCCGCAGCTTATCTTTACCATTTCGTCCGTCTCCTGCAATGCCGTGCTGGTGCCAACTTTCTCTCATGCTCTGAAAGAGAGAGGCCAGGAGGGGGCGTGGCAATTGTTCAGTAGCATCGCCACCATTGCCCTGCTGCTCTCCATAGTGTTGGCGTCACTGGGAGTATTTGCTTCGCCTGTCGTCATCCCATTGATGGCTCCGGGCTTGGATGGAATGACCATGGCCCTGGCCATCCGTCTGAACCGCATCGTTTTTTGGCTGCTACTGCCAACGGGCATCATCCAGACCATGAGCGCTATGCTCAATACGCATCATCGCTTTGCTGCACCGGCTGCGCTGAACCTGATGCAATACTCGATAGTCTTTGGCTTTGCCCTGCCGGGTATACCGCGCTGGGGCATTCCCGCTGTAGCAGCGGGTTACGTTATGGCCGCGTTCACCCAATTGCTCATGCTGGCTTTGGCTATCTGGAAGCTTGGTGGGCGCTATCATCCTGCTTTCAATTGGCACGACCCCGAGATTCGTAAGGTAGGCAGACAGCTAGGGCCCTTGCTGCTGCAGAGTGGCATTGGCCAGAGCACTGCTGTGGTGGAGCGGCTGCTGGCCTCCTTCCTGCCAGCGGGGAGCATTTCGGCACTGGGTTACGCGCGGCGCATCTTGCGCGCGGTGAGCGATGTCTTCCTGGAGAGCGTCTCCACGGCCCTGTTACCGCGCTTCTCGGCTCTCTCGGCACGGGACGACATCCCAGGACTTAAGCGGGCCACAGGCTTGGGGGTAAAGCTGATCTCATTTCTGACCTTCCCGGTAGTCACTTTGCTGGTTGTGCTCAATGTGCCTATCATCCGCCTGGCCTTTCAACGTGGTGCCTTTGATGCTTCTGCCACGCAGATCACCGCTGGGATTATGGCCCTGTTCGTTCTCAGCGTGCCGCCACTGGCCATCTTTCAGGTAATGGTTAACACCTTTTTCGCTATGCGTGACACCTTGACGCCGATCTACTTGCGTCTGTTCACACTGGCCATCAACCTGGTCCTCGACGTGGCGCTCATTACCATTATCGGACCATATGGGCTGGCTCTTTCGCTGCTCCTGGCGCGATGTGCAGGGTTGGCGGGCGCGCTCCTAGCGCTGCGCCGGCGGGTTGGTGCTCTGGGATTGAGGTTGAAGGGGTATTTCCTGAAGATGGGCTTGGCGGTGGCCCTGCTGGGAGCAGTTAGCCTGGGCATTCGTTGGTTCTGGGAAAGGCGAGCCCACTTACCACTGTCGCAGCAGTTGCTGGCGGTAGCCTCAGCGGCACTGTTGGGACTGTTGGTATACGGTGCGGCCACGGTGAGTACTGGCATTGACGAGGTGGATGAGGCGGTGGCCTTGATTAAGAAACGACTAATGGCCAGGCGTAAGGCAAGGGTTGGCCAGCCAAAGCGCACACCCGACTGACGTCCAAACCAAATTTTGAGGAGGATAAGGTGAACGAAGGTGGAGCAGCTACACTGCCGCGTCGTATTCTGATCATCGGGATGGACGCTGCTACATTGGATCTGGTACAGCCCTGGGTGGAGCAAGGTCTCTTGCCAAACATGAGCCACTTCTTCACCGAGGGAGCTGTTGGGCCCATGCGCTCCGTCCCCAATCAATGCAGCGCCGCAGCCTGGTCCTCAATGGTTACCGGACTCAATCCCGGCAAGCATGGCTTGTATTGGTTCACGATGGACAAGGTTGGCAGCTATGAGCAAATCTATATCAATGCTTCCTACCGGGCTGGGAAGACCTTATGGCGTCTGTTAAGCGACGCTGGCAAGTCTGTCGGAGTGATCAATGTGCCTATTAGCTATCCAGCGGAGCAAGTCAACGGTTTTGTCATCGCTGGCATTGATGCTCCTGGCACGCTTGCTCCGGGCTTTACCTATCCGCCAGATTTGTATGCCCATCTTCGGCAGGCCGTTGGCGAGTACACGATTGAACCAGGCATTCCTTCCTTGTTCAAGATGGGCAGCATAGATGAAGCTGTAGAGAAACTGCACACGACCATTGCGCAAAGGTATGCCTATACGCGCCATTTGATGGAAACTCGACCTTGGGATTTTCTGATGGTTGTGTTCCGCAGCACCGATCCAGCCCAACACTTTTTCTGGAAGTACATGCGTCCCCAAGGATTTCGGGTCAGCCCAGGAGACATCGAACGTTATGGAGGGGTAATATTGGATATCTACAGGCAGCTCGACAGCATCATCGGAGAGCTGATGGAACTAGCAGGCGAAGGCACTACGACCTTTTTGGTCTCGGATCACGGGGCCACTGCGGCGGATGGGCGCAATGGCATTATGCCCTATTGGCTTGAACATCTGGGGCTGATGCGGCGAGGTGGTCCCGTTGGAAGCGTAGGGCGACTGCGCAGATCCTTTGGGGCTGCTCTGGGTTTTGCGTACAGACAACTGGACCGGCGCACGACTCGCGACTTTAAGCTCAAGCTGGCAGCGCGCTTTCCTCATCTGCGACAGCGCATGGAGGCGCAGATATGGTATAGCCGGGTGGATTGGTTGCACACGCGGGCTTACTGTGACGGTATACGACCGGATATCTGGATCAACTTACGCGCTAGGCAGCCGCAAGGCATTGTAGAGCCAGGTGCGGAATACGAGGCCCTCAGAGATGAGATCGTTCGCACCCTAGGCGAGCCACGCGACCCGGAGACTGGAGAGCCGTTTGTAAGAGCGGTTTATCGGCGTGAGGAAGTATACAGCGGCCCGTATGTAGAACGGTCCCCTGATCTGGTTGTGGAATGGAATCGGAACTCGAATATCAATAACCTCCGTCTGGGAACGCAGCGAGTCGCTGATCTACGCCGCCAGATCGAGCGACGGGACCTGGCGCTGGCTTTGATCAGTGGCGCACATGACCAGGACGGGTTGTTGGCAGTCAGGGGCCCTGGTATTATACCTGCAGTACGCATTGAAGGGGCCAGCCTGCTGGACGTAGTGCCGACAGTGTTGTACTTGCTGGGTCAACCGATTCCTGGTGAGATGGATGGCCAGGTGTTGCGAGATGCTATTGTCCCGGATTTGCTGCGGCGCTTTCCTGTACATGTTTTGACTGAGCGCGAGGAGACCTCCCAACTTCGGGGCGACTACACTGACGAAGAAGCGCGGATTGTTGGGGAACGCCTAAGGGGGTTAGGCTATGTCGACTGAGTTTCGGCTGGAGGGCGGATCATCGGCAAGCAATCGGGTTCTAGTCATCGGACTGGATGGCGCCACTTTCCGGGCGCTGAATCCATTGTGCGAGGCGGGGTTCATGCCAAATCTGCAGCGTCTGGTGGCAAATGGTGCCTATGGTCCTCTCCAATCAACCATACCTCCCATTTCAGCAGCGGCCTGGACTACGTTCATCACCGGCAAGAATCCCGGCAAGCATGGTATACTGCATTTTGTTTCGCTGGATTGGCAGCAAGAAGGAGAGATTACAGGACAAGGAGTAGAGATATCACCGGGCACTTTTGCCGTAGTGAATGCCAACAGCATCAAGGACGCGACTTTGTGGCAGATGGTCAGCGAGGCTGGTAAGCGGGTGGCGGTCATCAATGTGCCGATGACCTATCCTCCACGTCCACTAAATGGATTGATGATTACCTGTATGTTGACACCTCCCGGCGCTGAGCACTTCACCTATCCTCCAGAGCTGAAGGACGAACTCGAGGATTATGAAATTGAGCTGGACCTTAAGGAAAAGAACTTTGAGTCGTCCAGTGTACACGTTATCTATCGCCTGAACGAGATCATGGACAAGCGCGCACGCACTGCATTACGGCTGATGCAAAAGGAACCTTGGGATTTGTTCATGGTCGTGTTCACTGAAACAGATCGGGTCCAGCATCGTTTCTGGCAGTACCTGTGCCCGGCTACGGCTGGCTATGACAGACCAAATGGCGAGAAATACCGCTTGGCACTGCACAGCTTCTATGCCAATCTGGATACGTGGATTGGCAAACTGATCGATGAAGCAGGAGCCGGGGTGGACGTAGTGGTCATGTCCGACCATGGGTTCACCGCCATGGCCCGGCGGCGTATCTACACGCAGGCCCTGGCTGGGGAACTGGGCCTGTTTTCTCTGCGCAAGGCTTCTTGGTCGAACCGCTTGCGATTGCTCGTCGAGGGTGTATTTGGTCTCAGGTACAAACAGATATACTACATGCTATCCAAGGTGGTTCCGAAAAGGCTCTTGGTTCGCACCCTGCAAGATCTGCGCACCAGGGATAGAGCAGGGTACAGTTCACAAAGGGGACGGATAATAACGATCCAGCAAGGCATTGGCGGGCTCATGCTAAATCAGGCACAGTTAGGTCCGGATCTGGCCCCTGTGCTGGCAGAGCTTCGCGGACGGCTGGAGCAGCTACGAGACCCGGTGGATGGCTGCAAACTGGTCACCAGGGTTACCGTGCCAGACGAGATCTACTCCGGTCCGTTTACCAGGAAATTCCCGCCCCTGATCTTCTTCCTGGAAGAAGGGTATGGTCTGTCAAGAGGCACTGGCCGGTATGGTAGGATGGTGGAACACCAACCCACTGCACCGGACGGCCAGGGCACACATGATCCAGTGGGTATTTTGATCCTACAAGGTCCGAATATCTGCCCACAGAAATTGACAAATGAACTCTACATTCCAGATGTAACGGCGACAATCCTGTATCTACTAGGGTTAGCCATCCCAGACGACCTGGACGGCCGGGTATTGGAAGAAGCTTTCGATGTTGACTTTGTGCGTGCACGTCCGGTCCGTCAAGGTCAGGGTAGGAAGGTACAGGAGGTGCCGGAGGAGAAATCGCCCTGGTACTCGCGCGACGAGGAAGAAGCAGTGAAGGCGCGTCTTCGCGGGCTTGGGTACATTGACTAGACAATTTCGACACTGCAGGCAGGCAAGGAGTAGGCGAAATGGTTTATCCTGAGCAACCCTCCAGACCCAGCAAGGTACTGGTCATTGGTCTGGATGGAGCGACCTGGGACCTGTTTGCCCCCTGGATGGATGAGGGCTTGCTTCCCAATCTGGCGTACGTGCGTCGCCACGGAGTATGGGGCGAACTCCAGTCCACTACTCCGCCTGTAACCGCACCAGCCTGGATCACTTTTCAGACAGGCGTGAACCCTGGTAAGCATGGGTTCTTTGACTTCACCCGCTATCAGCTTGGCAGCTATGAGACGCCATTGCTCAGTACGCGGGACCTTGCTCTGCCTACGCTGTGGCGCATTTTGGGAGATGCTGGCCAGCGCGTGATCGTCATCAACGTGCCCATCACCTACCCTCCAGAGCCAGTGAATGGCTTGCTCGTCAGCGGAATGATGACGCCAAACACCAAGGTTCACTTTACCTATCCCAAGGAGTTAGCACAAGAACTGAAGCAGGTAGTTGGTGACTATCACATATTTACGCCATTGCGCAGGGTAGATGTCATGGGTCCGCGAGCATTCGTTGACCGGCTCATTAGTGTGATTCAAGGCCGTGCCACGGCTGCATTGCACCTGATAGCTCGCTATCCGTGGGATTTTTTCATGGTGCATTTTCAATCTACTGACGTCTTGCAACACACTTTGTATCACTACCTAGATGCTCACCATCCGCTGGCGAAGAATACCAACCCAAGGGACAGGCAGCATGTATTCCAGTTCTATCGTGTTTTGGATGAATTATTAGGCAAGATCCTTACCGCTTCTGGCTCTGGAACAATGCGTATCGTTATGTCGGATCACGGCTTTGGCCCCCTTACTAAGCGCATATACCTCAACCGTCTCCTGGCCAAGGAGGGGCTGCTGGCCGTACGCAGTGGAGAGCGAGGGTTAAGAGCCATTGCCGCTACCGAGGCTGCCCTTCGCAAGCTAGACGTCTTGAAGTTGCGCCGTCGTTTGCTGTCAGACTTCGGCGCTGGCGACCAACTGGCGCGCAAGGCGATAGGCATTTCCCAGATTGATTGGGCCCGCACACACGCTTTCGTTCTGCCAGGCGCAGTATATGGCCGTGTGTATGTAAATCGTAAAGGCAGAGAAGCTCAAGGCATCGTACAGGATGAAGCATACGAGCCGTTGCGAGACGAGATTGTGCGAAAGCTCCTGGCTGCAATTGATCCCGAAAACGGCCAGCCTCTTTTCCAGCAGGTCCTGCGTAGGGAAGAAGTATACTATGGGCCATATCTGGAGATGATGCCGGATCTCATCGCGGTGCCGACAGATGGCTACATGATCACTGATGCTTTTCGTGGTGCTTTACTGGTTGAGCCGGCACCCAGCATGTTGACAGGCAGCCATAGAATGAATGGCCTGGTTATGCTCGCCGGTGAGGGCGTGCAACAGGGGCTGCATATTACGGGTGCAACCATTGCCGACCTGGCACCGACTGTTCTCTATGTACTTGGCGTGCCTATTCCCCAGTACATGGATGGCGCGATCTTGAACCAGGCTTTCTTGCCCTCGTATTTGGCCGAGCATCCACCTTTGCGACAAGAAAGGCCAATTGCAGCCAGGCCAGTGGGAACCTCCGCGTATTCCGAAGAGGAAACCAGGATGATCGAAGATCGCCTTAAGGGATTGGGCTATCTCGACTGATTTGCAAGGAGCAGTATGAGCAGAATTGAGCAATATCTTGGTCCCGAAATCGTTCTACTGTTATTGTTGGCATCTCTGGCAGTGCCTTTAACT
>Ga0172364_10001617_pt1 | contig 17531 bp, 16 predicted proteins | sample LakKivSesite10cm_FD_114545 | JGI IMG/M metagenome (GOLD analysis project Ga0172364, IMG submission 114545) | Sediment microbial communities from Lake Kivu, Rwanda - Sediment site 10cm | ecosystem: Environmental > Aquatic > Freshwater > Lake > Sediment | place: Rwanda: Western Province, Lake... | reverse complement strand
CCCGGGGAAAAAGAGGTGATAGATAATCGTATGTTTACATCCCCAACCAAAGCATTATAATAAATGTTATATTTAAAATTTTCGTTAAATTAGTATTTTAAAGTAGTAACTAATTGGTGTCTAATTATGGAAAAATCTGATAGTCACGGAAATGGGACAGATTTCAGCAGAATCTTAGAGAAAAGAATAAGGAAGCATGTCAGATTAAACAAGTTGTTAAAGAAATGGGATAAGATACTTGTTAAAGATGCTGTTTCTGAGCATTTTGTAAGAAAGATTGTCGGAGATATGCCTGTCAGGATAGTAAAAAAAGGAAAAGCCAGGAAGATTGTAGGAATATGGACAGCAGATGATGAGATAGATGCATTCTTTAAAAGCATCGTAGGAAAAAAAGATAAGACTGACAAGAGATTTATCAAGATCTTTACTTCTGTCACTGATGATGAATTGGAAGAGTACTGCAAGACCAACAATATAAATTTTGCAAGGAGAAAAAAGGACAAAGCAATACAAGAGCTAGTAGAAAGCATAACAAAAAAGCATCCTGACTCAAAACACAAAATCATAAAAAGCCTGGAAAGATTAGATATTTTATGAAGGCTATTGCACTAATCTGCCTGGTATTGATCCTAAGCGGATGTGAGCTAAAGAGCAGTGTAACAGGCAGCGCTGTCGGTAAAATTCCGGAAGAGAGCGGAAGAGAAATTGAGGTTTATTTCTGCCCAAGAGATGACTGTGAAGACAAGCTATACAATTTCCTTAATGATTCTGATAAAAGCATAAATTGCGCTTTGTTCGAGCTTAACCTTGAGAGCATAAAGAAGCTGCTTAGTGAGAAAAGCAAAAAGATTGACGTGAAATTGGTTGTTGACGAGCAGTATTATGATGAAGTCAGCGAACTAGATTTCGCAAGGAAGGATAATTCAAACCAGCTTTCACATAATAAGTTCTGTGTTGTAGACAGCAAGAAGGTATTTACAGGAAGCTTTAACCCGACTGAAAGAGATTCCTATTTTAACAATAATAATATGGTGCTTATTTATTCTGAGATCATTGCTTCAAATTATGAAGATGAATTTTACGAGCTTTGGGATGGTATCTTTGGAGAAGGGGATAATGTAGAAAATCCAGTCATAAATTATAATGGAATTATCTTAAAAAACTATTTCTGCCCTGATGATTTATGCTCAGAAAGAGTCATCAATGAGCTTAGGAAAGCTAAAGACAATATCTGTTTCATGACTTTCTCTTTTACGCATAACAGGATAGGGAATATGCTGGCTTTAAAATTAAGCGAAGGAGTCAGTGTTAAGGGAGTTTATGAAAAAAAGAATCTAAAAGATTCTACTTATGATATGCTGGTATATCAAGGAGCTGATGTTAAAGTTGATGACAACCCATATAACTTGCACCACAAAGTGTTTATCATCGATAACAAGACTGTGGTCACTGGAAGCTTTAATCCAACAAAAAGCGGGGATAATAAGAATGATGAAAACATAATAATAATCCAAGATGAGGATATTGCTAAAATGTTCCTTGATGAGTTTGAGTTTGTCTGGAACTTTAATAACACCTTATTAGGGGGAAAAAATGAAGCAAACTGTGTTATTTTATATGAGATCATGTATGACGCAAAAGGTTCTGACTCAGGAAATGAATATGTTATAATACTTAATAACTGCAATGAAAGTGTTGATCTGGATTACTGGAGATTAAGCAACGGAAACAACAATTTTGTCTTAAATGGAAGTTTATTGCCCAAACACAGCATTAAATTCAAGCCTAGCTTTAGCCTTAAGAATACCAACGGGCTATTAATATTAAAGGATAAGAGCATGAACAATATTGATTATGTAAAATATGCAGGAGAATGGGAAATAGAAGCTAAAGATGGGAGAGTCCTGCTAAGAAATGACACTGGATTTGTTAACTGTAAAGAGTGCTGGACAGTGGGCTGATTATAAAGGTTTTTAAATTAAAACCTGTTCCTTTCTTATATGGGATATGATGTAATTGGAATTGGAAATGCGCTGATGGATATATTGGTTAGTGTTGAAGATGACAAACTATCAAAAATGAATATTAAGAAAGGAACTATGAAATTAGTTGATGCAAAAGAGATTGATGAGATTGAAAAGAGTTTAGACAAAAGAGAGGTAAAGACTGCTGCTGGGGGGTCTGTCGCCAATACAGTATATGGGGTTTCTGCGCTTGGAGGAAGCGCTGTTTTTGCCGGAAAGGTTGGAAACGACGAGCATGGGCTGGCCTATGAGCAGAAGATGATAGAAGCAGGAGTCAAGAGCAGAATCGCAAGAAAAGAAGGAAGCACAGGCAGGGTTGTTACTTTTATAACACCTGACACTGAAAGGACATTTGCAACACACCTTGGTGTTGCATGCGAGCTTGAGAAAGATGAGCTGTTTATAGAAGATATCAGGAACAGCAAGGTGCTTCATGTCGGCGGATATGAGCTTGAGAGCCCTGTTATGAAGAAAGCTGTCCTGCATGCTATGGATGCTGCAAAAGCTGCTGGAGTGAAAATATCTATAGATCTAGCTGATCCTGGTTTGGTTGGAAGAAACCTAAATGAGATGACTTATATTGTGAAGAGATATGCGGATATTGTCTTTGCAAATGAGGAAGAAGCAAAGGCATTTACAGGCAAAACGGGAAAAGAAGCTCTACACAGGATTGCTGAGGTATGCGAGATAGCTGTTGTTAAGTTAGGCGCAAGAGGAAGCTTAATCAAAGAAAGTAAAGAAGGAGGGAGAGTTTTTGAGATCCCTGGTTTAAAAGTAAATGCTGTTGATACTACTGGGGCTGGTGATTCTTATGCTGCTGGATTTCTTTATGGATTGACCCATGGGATGAGCCTTGACAGATGCGGAAAGATTGGCAGCTGGATTGCCTCGAAGGTTGTTTCGCAGATAGGTGCCAGGCTTGAGAAGATAGACAGGAAAGAAATAGAAAAGATTATAAACAAATAATAGAAGAACAGATAAAAATAGGTAAAGCATGTTTAAAGAACCGCGTCATTTCTCTATAAAGGATTTTTTAAAGGCAGCATTGGCTTCGTTTATTGTAGCATTAACATTTGTATTTAAGGGGTCTATGTTTGATTATGCAAAGAGGATGGATTTTTCTCATGTGATAAACATAACAATAGTCACATGCATAATCGTAACTGCAGAGATATATTTCTTAAGCTACAGATTCGTAAAAAACAGGAAAGAAAGACCTTTTTTAGAGTTCTGGGCAAAGAGATTATTTACAATAATAGCTTCAAGCTTTATCATGATATGGTTAATACTGCATATATATGGGATTAATAATTATATCTTATTGGGAGAAGAACTCAGATTTATAGTTGCTGTGATGATGCCTGCAGCAGTTGCAGGAGCTGCAATGGAGATACTGAAAAAGAAATAATTAAATTCATCTTTAGATCATCTTTCTAAAAAAAGGAAAAACCAAGGTGCTGTAGAAAAGTTTAATTTTAGGGGTGTAAACTTTAAACACCTTGGCCCAAAGGAAAATGAAACCTGATTAAATCATATCTCCTCCTTAATTGTTGCAGTAACCACACTAGTCTGAGTTGTTGTCAGTTGGTTGTCTTTCCTGAATCTTATGATGAAGTCGTTGAATTCTTCAATATCCCTGAATTTTAGCTTCAATAACAGATCATAATCGCCTGTTATCCCAAATGCCTCTTTGATATGCTTGTCCTTAAATACTGCCGGAGGAATGTCTTTTGGTGTCTTTATTGCCATGAAGACGATAAAATTTTCTCCGGCTGCCTTGTTATTCAGCTTAAGAGTGAATCTTTCTATAGTATTATCTTTCTTCAACTGCTGAATCCTATTATGCACAGTTGACGGCCTTAACCCTGTTTTTTTTGCAATGTCCCTTACAGATGCCCTGCTATTTCGTTTAAGTTCTGTTATTATTGCAATATCCTTGCTGTCTAAGCCCATAATATTCTATAAATGTCCAAATATATATAAATTTTTTGCTATTTGTCCAATATTTTATTTATTTTATGGACAAATTTTATTATTTTACTGGAAATTTATTAAAATGTGTATAAAATCCTGAACTTGGTGATTATTATGAATGAAGATTATAAAGTAAAAGATATCAATCTAGCTGGCTTCGGCAGAAAAGAGATAGAGATAGCAGAAAAAGAGATGCCTGGGCTTATATCTGTAAGAAAAAAGTATGGAGCTAAAAAGCCGCTGAAGGGAGCAAGGATAATGGGAAGCCTGCATATGACTATCCAGACTGCTGTGCTTATCGAAACATTGGTGGAACTAGGGGCATCTGTAAGATGGTGTTCGTGCAACATATTCTCTACACAGGACCATGCTGCTGCTGCAATTGCAAAAAGAGGTGTTCCTGTGTTTGCATGGAAAGGGGAGACATTAATAGATTATTGGCAGTGCACAGAAAGAGCGCTTGACTTTAATGGCAAAGGACCTACACTTATAGTTGATGATGGGGGAGATGCAACTTTGATGATACATAAGGGGATCGAGGTTGAGAAGAATCCTTCATTATTGAATAAAGATTATTCTGGAGAAGGAGAGGATTTTATACAGCTGATGGCATGCCTAAAAGAGATATATTCAAAAGATAAAAGCAGGTGGAGCAGAATCGTTAAAGATATAAGGGGAGTTTCTGAAGAGACAACAACAGGGGTGCACAGGCTGTATCAGATGCTTGAGCAAGGAAAACTGTTGTTCCCTGCAATAAATGTAAATGATTCTGTGACAAAAAGCAAATTCGACAATATATACGGATGCAGGCACAGCCTGACTGATGGGATAAAGAGAGCGCTTGATGTACTGCTTTCCGGAAAGACCGCTATGATATGCGGATACGGCGATGTCGGAAAAGGGTGCGCTGAAGCGATGAGAAATGAGAGAGCTAAAGTTATTGTGTCTGAGATAGACCCTATATGCGCACTACAGGCATGCATGGCTGGGTTCAGAGTATGCACTGTGGAGGATGTACTTCACGAAGCAGATATCTATGTTACAGCCACAGGAAACTGCAAGATAATAACTGCAGAGCATATGAGCAAGATGAAAGACCAGGCAATTGTTTGTAATATAGGACATTTTGACAATGAGATAGAGGTTGCAGAGCTTGAGAGATGGCCTGGGATAAAAAAAATAGAGATCAAAGGAAGCGAGTGCCCAGTGCACAGATACACTTTTCCTGACGGACACTCAATTTATTTATTAGCTGAGGGGAGACTTGTAAATCTTGGGTGTGCAACAGGACATCCTAGCTTTGTTATGAGCAGCAGCTTCACAAACCAGGTTCTGGCTCAGATAAGATTATGGGAGAAGAAACATGATATCGGAGTTTACATGCTTCCTAAAGAGCTTGATGAGGAAGTAGCAAGGCTGCATCTTGAAAAATTGGGAGCAAAGCTTACTAAGTTGCGACCTGAACAGGCTGAATATATAGGTGTTAAGTTGGAAGGGCCGTATAAATCAGAACATTATAGATATTAAATTAATTTGATTTGTGAAGAAATTATTATCTCAGATAAGAACTTTTTTCTTTTGCTTTCCTATACTCTTCCATCATAAAACTATAATTTGGACATTTTAATAATTTACAGTAAAAAATATGATGTGCCATTCTCCATTTAGCAGTGTGAAAATGACAAGGTTCATCATCGATCTTATCCTGCCAAGGAAACCTATGGGGGAATGTGTGTGGGGGGCAGTATCTTGTTTCACTAATTTCAATTTTATCATCAATGTTTAACCATAAACCTTTCTTATTGCTTGGCATGAGCGTTTGGATAGCAGGGTTATTTAAAAAGTTAATTGATAGTATATGCGAACATTCGTACTTTTTATGGTACTTTTAAAGATACTTTATAAAGTATTAATAATTGATACTATTGTTTGCACTTATCAGTTACAATAAATGTTTTTATACTCGGTTTGCAGATTTTCAGATTAATCGTGAAAAGAGGAGAACAGATACAAAAGAGAATACTGGAAGTTCTTTCTAAATCAGAGATTCCAATGTCAACAAGAGATATCGGACTGAAAATATGCAGGGCATGGCATTCTGTGCAGGGCCATTGCCTAAGGATGCAGATTGCGGGGAAGATAAACGGATTCAGAGTAGGCAACATGAACTTATGGGTGATAAAGAAATGAAAGGTATAAGCAGCAGGATGAGAAGATGCAGGGCACAGGTAGCAATGGAATATATGATATTAGTAGGATTCCTGGTAGTTGTAACAATACCATTAATCTTAGTATATAACACCCAATACAGAGGAACAAACCAGCAGATAATCGCAAACCAGTGCGACCAGCTTGGGCAGAAGATAATAGACACAGCAGAGTCAATCTATTACCTAGGGCAGCCGTCAAAGACTACAATCAAGATATACATGCCGCAACAGATAGTAAACGTAACTGTGGGGAACAGAGAGATCGTGTTTATGATCACGGGACAAGGGGGAGGGATAAGTGAAGTTGTGAAGATGAGCAATGTGCCTATAAACGGAACCCTTGAGCCAAGCGCAGGTATGCATTTCATAACAGTACAATCAGTAGGAAGCTATGTCAACATATCAAGCACATAAAATGGAAAACATCAAGAAAAAGGTTAAAGGAAAAGGGCAAGCAGCGATAGAGTTTATCATACTTATAGTAATACTTTTTTCAGTCTTCATGGTATACACAATAAGCACAAGAACAAAGATGGATGAGATAAGAAATGAAAAAGAATATCTGATGCTGAAAGATGTAGCAAAGATGGCACAGAACGAGATACTTACTGCAGTAAAGGTAGAAAATGGATATTTCAGAGAATTCGAACTTCCGAACAGCCTTGAAGGGATAAACTACACAATAAACATAACTGGCTTGATGATAACTGCAAGCACAGAAAATCATGAGCAATCATTCCTTATACCAAATGTAACAGGAACATTGGCAAAAGGAAAAAATATCATAACAAAAGAAAATGGGACAATCAGGATTGAGCAATAAAAACATGAAAATTAAAATCAGCAGGAAAGCGCAGGTCTGGTATACAGACTTTATAGTATCTGTACTGATATTTATGATAGCTCTGGTCATATATTTTGAGTATGTCAACAACCTGTCAAAAGAAGAGGAATCAAAAATAGATGAGATGCTTATGAGCGCAAAGGTGATGAGCAACAGCCTGATGTCAGAGGGGTACCCTGATGAATGGAACCAAAGCAATGTTGAGATCATAGGAATAATCGACGACAAAAGGATCAACCAGACGAAGATCGAGAATTTTTACAATATGAGCCATAATTCAGCAAAGTTAAAGTTCGGACTTTCACAGAACTATTATTTTTACCTGGAAGACAGGAACGGGCAGAAGATAAACATAACAAACAAAGAAGCAACCGGAGAAGAGCCGGCAAATCCCATAAAGCTGGTCAAGCTGAACAGAATCACAATCTACAATGACAGCATAGTCAAAGCTGTGGTGCAAATATGGTATTAAAAGTGTCAGAAAGCAAAAAAGGATTTTATTTTACGTTTGATGCACTGTTAGCAAGCGTAGTATTACTGGGTGTATTGATGATAATAACAAAATATTACATGTCTGAACAGGAAACAACCCATCTGAGCTATGTATCACAAGACCTTATGACAGCGCTTAATACATTAAAACTGGAAGAAACAGACAGTGAATGGGTTGCGAACAAGACTGCAGAAGGGAATATCACAGACACCAGCCTCACAATAACAGAGCAGATAGGGCAATTCTGGGCAGATGGAGATATTGAGCTGGCTGAGGAACTATGTTTGGAGATGACATCAGGGATAGTGGAAGAGAATATGGCATATGGGATCTACATAAACAATGAACTGATATGCGGAAGAAACAAGACAGATGAGAAGACAACAATAGCATCAAGAAAGATGATCTCCGGGATAGAAAAATACAAGCCCACTGAGGGGATAGTGGCACAGGCGCATCTTACAAGCATAGGCAACAAAGAATATTCCAGCTATATATATTTTGGAGGATTTATAGGGCAGGGAAATGTGACCAGATTCATAGAAGATATACCTTCAGGAGCAACGATTGAAGAGTTATATATTGAGCTTGATGGAGGAAGTGATTTTGAGCTGTTTATAAATGACCAGCAGTGCGGTTCAACATTCTATTCTGATCTTGGAAATATGACTGCAGAGGAATGGGATATAAGCTCCTGCATAAACCTGACTTCAGCAGGAGCAAGGAATAATTTCACGATAAGTTTTGAAGGCGAGATTTCTGAATCATATATTGGAGGGGGTTTTATCAGGGCGAAATATCTTACAGATCAGATGTTAGAAGGAGTAACTACCGGAAAGACAAAGAAGTGGATTTCAGGAATAAAGGGCATCATAAATATGTATGATTCTTTCTATGTCCCTGGGCAGCTGAATAATATGACATTATATTTACACTATTTTGCTGATATCACAAATGTAACAAACAATACCTTGTATGTTGCGATGGGAGAAAGAAATGTATTGAGGATTGAAAATCCTGACGGAGAAGGCACTATTTTGCTGACAGACTCCAATCTTACAAAAAACCTGAACTATCCTGACCTGAGCCTTAAGACTGTGCCTTTTAGAATAGGTTTTGAGAATGTTAGCTTCGGATATATATATGTGGGCCAGTCTGATGTCGCTCTGATTACTGATATATCCGGAAGCATGGGTTGGAGGATGGATAACAGCAATAGAGGAACAAAAAGAAACTGTGATGATGCAGGCATAAATGACTCAAGCACTGAAAGGTTAAGCATAGCAAAATGCCTTGATAAAGACTTTTCAGAAGATGTGATAAATATAACAGGAAACAAGATCGGGCTGATAGCATATTCAACATCAACGCAGACAGGCAGCACATTATACCCGACAGATAACTTAACCAGGGTATACAACACAATAGGAACTTCTGTACCTAAAACAGGGTATACAGCAGGAGGAAGCACATGCATATGCTGCGGAATAAACAGTGCAGTGGATATGCTAATGCAGAACATAACAAGGACTGTTATTATAGCAAACAAGTCTTCAGGATGGTATTACACGACAGATTATCTGCTTAGTGAGCCTCCGCTAGACCAGGATAACAGAACATGGTATAATATAAGCTATAGTCATGAAGCTAACTGGAGCAGCGGAGGGGTTGCTGTGATTGGATATACTAACGGCTATAGTTATAGTCCTGCTGTTGTTACAGATATAGGAGGAAATTTATCTGGAAATATAAGCTATGCCGATCTGTGGGAGAACTGGAATGATACTGCAGGAGCGCCGAATGATTTCAGCTCAGGGGTATTAAACTATACAGCGAACACATACGGGATAAGCGGAGCAAATGACGGCTGGGACTGGGATACTCAAAATGGAGCTGGGCCTTTTGGATATGATGATAATATAGATTATAATGGGGTTGTCAATGGGATGATAGAATTTGACAGCATGACTGGAATTCCGGCCAGGAACAGATGCTCTGGCTATGACTGCTCAGGAGCTTACGGCATATCAGTCAATATAACACAGGATCTCTTTAATATTATAAACTCAACAGGAGGAAGCGCTGTAGTCTCATTCAACTATGAATGGGCTGATACATCAGGAAATATGTTTGAGAGTTCTGATCAGGTATGGGTCAAAGCAAGATGGACAAGCCCTGACTCAGGAGGGCATTATCTTGGAAACAACCTAGATGACGGGCATCAGGGCCTGGACTCCAGCCAAGAGGTTGCAACAGCAGATAATCCAAATGTTGATTTTTCAGGATTTTTTGCACAGGATATTTCAGGATGGATAGAAGGGCCCGGGATATATTATCTAGAGATTGGAGGAAAACAATACTCCTCATATAGAGATGAGCACGGAATATGGGGATTTGACAACCTACAGATAGAAATTACAAACACAACAAACCATTACTATCTAAGGAAACACTTTACAATAAGCAATCTAAGCCAGGTATCAAGAGGTGTTATCAATATACTGTCAGATGATAGGGCAAAAGTCTATCTTAATGAAAGACTTATAGATGAAGATTTTGAAACACATGAAGGAGAATACTGGAACAGAAAGGGGAAAAATATACCCGGGAACTATTTCAGGAGCGGAGATAATGTGATTGCGGTTGAGCTTGTAAACAGCAACTTGGCAGCCAAGTTTGACCTTGAGCTTTTGGGATTCAACAGCGAAAGAGATAAAGCAATAGCAGCGATGACAGATGGAGTTGCAAATGTACTATGCTCAAGACAGGGAACAGGAGACGCAACCCAGGATGCGATAAAAGCAGCATGCGAAGCAAGAGAAAAATATGGGATCACTGTCTATGCTGTGGGGTTTAGTGATGAACCAGATGAAGCCACATTAGCAGCTATAGCTGAATGCGGGGACGGCATATACACAAAAAGCAACAACATAACAACACTTAAACAGTTCTATGAGGATGTGGCTTCTTCTATAGTTGCAGCATCGATGCATTCGCAAACAATCGACATCCAAGGGGAGCTGACAGATAGCATATTATATGATGATTCATATATAGAGATGGACTATACACCCATAGTTACACCTCCTCAGTTCGGAGAAATCTCAATAATTTCAGAAGAAAAAGGATTCAAGAACTGCACATTCAATGTCTCAATACCACAGGACTTAAGAGTAATAGATTCTAAGCTGACAAGCTATTCTTCAGAACACTGGACAGACGGCTTAATTGTAAACGGCAATATAATATATAATCTAAGCTATTACAATAATGATTATACACAGTTAGGAGACCCTTTTATAATAAATGTTCCTCCAATATTCTTGAATCCTGGGAACAATATCTTCAGCTTAAGGACAGGAGACCACCCAGAAAACGATACAGGATGCTCCCTAAACAACACCTTCATATATACTGCAACCATACAATCTTTAATTCCATACAGCAATGTACTGCCAAAAGCAAACGGATGCATATGGAGCGTAGAATTTGAAGGCAACGGCATAGAAGACATCAACGTCCCTTATAACTACGCAGGAAGCAAGAGATGCAGCTTTACAAGCGCAAATGTAAGCTATGATGCAGATGATACATTAGACGATGCTGGATTCCAGATATTCAGCCAGCTGGATTTCAATGATGACAACAGATGCGATATAAACTTCAATGAGATGAACCTTTTCATACAAAGCTTTTTGGTACCAGGAGTTCCATCTATGTGGGGACCTTCTATAATAGAGGCAAGAATATGGTAAAGCAGAATATGGGAAAGAGAGGGGTATTTTATACCATAACAGCCTTGCTGCTAATGTCTGTATTCCTGTTTTCGTTCCTTTCAATCACCAAATACAGATACAGCACTAAAGCATTTGTGATAGAGACAAGGGTAAACACAATAAATGATTTCATCGGCGATGTGGAAAGAGATATAGAAAGGGCTGTGTTCATAACAAGCCACAGGGCATTATTGTCAATGATAGAAATAATTGTGGAAAACCAGAGCTATATAGATAATGTGGAAACAAGATTTCAGGAACTTTTCTTTAACGGAACTTACAAGAACAATGTGACAAATTTTATGATTAACAACAGCTTTGACATATGGGAAGATAGGATAAAGCAAAAAGCAGCTGACCTTGATATAGATATAGATTTTATCAATAAAAGCGTTAGTGTGGGACAAGAGGATCCATGGCATGTACATACAGAACTTAGCTTTACCTTAATAATAGGAGATATAAAAGGAACAGCAAATTTTACAAAAAAATATGATATTGAAGCTGATGTGCCGATAGAATTTTTTGAAGACCCAACATACAGGCTGAATACAAACGGACTTGTAATCAAGCCTGTGATAATATCAAATTTCAGCTATTTTGTTGGCAGCGGCTGCGACACAACAAACCTGGAGATGTATAATGACGAGACAATGTATGTGGCTTTTGAGGATGCACCAAGCTATCTGAAAAGACTAGAAGGAGATCTAAGTTCGGATGAAAATGGAATCGAAAGTCTAGTCAATATAAATGAATTTGTGATGCAGGGAATGGGTGTTTATGACAAGAGCATAGTTGATTATATCTATTTTGGAGGCAGCGACCCTACAAAATATCATGTACAAGGGCTAGATTCATGGTTCAAGATAGATAACAGAACAGGAGGAACTTCAACACACCACAAACTGTATGAGATAGAAGAGTGCATAGGGTGATTTATATTATAATTCAAAAGATAAGGTGATAAAATGACTGAAAAAGAAGTAATCCAGACAGGAGTTGACAAGCTTGTTAGGCTGGTCAAGGACAAAGGAAAGGTTTCGCTCAAAGAGGCTTCTAGACTTTTAGGAGTGGATGAAGAGACACTAGAGGAGTGGGCGCAGTTCCTTGAGGACGGCGGACTGATAAGCATAGAATATAAGTTTACAGTACCTTATCTTGTAGGAAAGAAGCTTACCAAGGCAGAGATAGACCAAAAAGCAAAAGAGATCAGCGAAGACAAGAACATATTTATGAGAAAAACACAGAGCGCTGTGAACTATCTAGAGATGCTAGACAAAGAGGTAATAAAGCTTGACAGCATATTCTCCAATATCGAGAAGCATTCAGACAGAAGCCTAAGGCATGTGCAGGACGATATACTTGAGCTTGAGAAAGCTGAGAAGGACAAAGAGATGACAGAAAAACAGATCGCTGAGTCAAAAGAGGGCTATATCAAAAAGATGAGCTCCATAAACAGGAAGCTAAAAGAAGAAAAATCAGACTATGATAAGATAAGCGAAGAAATAAGAAAAGAGGTAGAGGAAACGGCAAGAATGTTCGAAACTGAGAAAAAGGAAGCGCAGTCAATAGTAGAGAGCGAGAGGCTGCTTGAAGATAAACTAAACCGAGTAAAGGAACTGAGCGGGGATATACAGAAAAAGATGAGCAAAGAAAGCAAGAAGATATCTGATTCTGAGCAAAAACTGAATACATTAAAGCAGAGGTATGAAGAGATGCAGAACAGCCTTATGAAAGAAAAACAGGACATATTAAAATCCATGAACGAGAACAAGCTGAAAGAGGTAGAGATAACAAAAAGGCAGGGAGAGATAATAAAGAAGATGCAGCAGAAGCAGAAAGAGGTTGGCAGTGAACTCGGCGAGCTGGAGGACCTTCCAGGCAAGTTCAAGCAGTTCCTGGACAGGAAATCAAAGATAAAAGATGTCTTAGAAAGTGTTGCTAAACAGGAAAAAGAGCTAAAAACAAGATTGAATGAGATATTGGTCAAAGAGAAAGCATTGAAGACAACAATGGGAAAGGAAGAGTTTGACAAGGAGATGAAAGAGCTTGAGAAGGAGCTTGACAGGGTGACGAGCAGAAGAGGATTTTTTGAGAAAGAGCTTAACAAGCTAGTAAGTCTGGTGAAGCTGTAAAATGGCAAAACACAAAAAACACACAAAAAATAGAAGCACCACAAAACTCAGAAGGAGCGCAGATAAAAGAACAAAAGGCAATCTTGATAAAAAACTTGTGAAACATATGAGATTTAAGGAGTATATAAAGAAAGCTATAAAGCAAAAATCCAAGATCGATGGCCTCAGAAAGAATCTTGAGAAAGTCGGCTCCTTTGAAAGACTTTTGAAAAGCCACAAAAAACCTGGAAAAGAAGAAGCTAATGCTAGAGATGATAAGCTAGAAGAAGAAAGCAAGAAGATAATAGAAAAACCCAGCAAAAGCGCAGAAGGAATAATAAACCAGGCCGGAGCTATAACAAAAGTGATAGACAGCTATGATTTCTTATGCAACAGCATACCTATCTCGACAAAGATATGCAGCAAGAAAGGAGAGTATGTATTATGCTATGAAGTATCTATCTCTTCGATAGGAGCTACGACAGAAATGGTGCTTGAGAAGATAAGGGAGGAGCTAGTCAGAAAAGTAAACCTGGGAATGGTGGACATAACAGACCCTAAAAGAAAGACTATAATCGAAGAGAAATTCTCAGACACCATAAAAGAGCTGATAATAAAATATTTCCCTGAGGTTGAGGATAAGACTATAGACTTCCTGACAAGCTACCTTATACAAAAAAGCCTTGGTATGGGGGAGATAGAGATACTTAACCATGACAAGATGCTGGAAGAGGTTGTTATCAACAGTTCTGACGAGCCTGTTTGGGTCTATCATAGGAAACACGGATGGCTGAAGACAAACATCTGGGTAAAGGATGAGGATAAAACAAGGCATTATGCCACAATGATAGGAAGAAAGGTCGGAAGACAGATAACTGTGCTTACCCCCCTGCTTGACGCAAACCTTGATGAAGGAGACAGAGTAAACGCAACATTGAACCCAATCTCAACAAAAGGAAATACAATAACATTAAGAAGGTTTTCAAGGGATCCTCTGACAATAACACATTTTATAGAAAACAACACAATATCTTTGGGTGCTGCTGCTATGGCCTGGCTTGGGATACAGTTTGAACTCTCATCTATAATCGCAGGAGGAACTGCATCAGGAAAAACATCTACACTGAATGTTCTTGCTTCATTCTTCCCCCCAAACCAAAGAATCATATCTATAGAAGATACAAGGGAGCTTAATCTTCCTAAATATCTCCATTGGGTCCCTATGTCAACAAGGCTGCCAAATCCAGAAGGAAAAGGACAGGTGACAATGGAAGATCTACTGGTAAACTCATTGAGAATGAGGCCAGACAGGATAGTTGTCGGAGAAGTCAGAAGAAAGGAGGAGGCTGAAACCTTGTTTGAAGCGATACATACAGGACACTCCTGCTATGCTACATTCCACGCAAACAATGTTGAAGAGACAATAAGAAGACTTACTAATGAACCCATCAATGTGCCAAAAATCATGCTGCCTGCAGTATCTATGATCATGATCCAGTTCAGAAACAGAAGGACAAATATGAGAAGGACCTTCCAGATAGCTGAGATACTGCCAGATTCTGAAGCAAACATACTCATGCAGTATGACGGAAAAAAGGATTCACTGAGACAGATCAACAAATCAAAATCCTTGATGAGCACACTTCAGCTTTACACAGGATATTCTACCCAGGAGATAGGAAAGATACTGAAAGAGAAGGAGAATATACTAAAATATATGGTAAAGCAGCAGATAAAGACAATCGACGGGGTTGGTGAGATCGTAGCTGAGTCTTATACAAACCCTGAAAATCTTATGAGATTCGTAAGAAAAAACAAGAGGTTCTCTTAAATGGCAAACAGGGTATTCAGGAGGATAGCAAGGAACATACCTGGGTTAGCTACAAAGCTAAAAGAAGCAGGAATAAACCAGCCCCCTGAAGAGTTTGTACAGAAGACAGCTTTCACATCTTTCTATATGACAACAGGAATAACGATGTTCCTTGGTGCTGTGCTTGCAAAAGCAGGCCCCATAATCAGCGTATTGGCTCTATTCTTCCCAGTGATGCTCTTCGGAATGTTCTTCTATTTCCTAAAGATGCCTGACCTGCTGATAATAAAGAAAGAGAGGGAGATAAACAAAGAGATAGTCTTTTCCGGCAGGTTCCTTATAATAGAGCTGGAGTCAGGCGTTTCCCTGTATAATGCGATAAAAAATGTAATCAAGAGCTATAATATAGTCGGAAAATATTTCAATGAGATCATCGAGGATATTGATATGGGAACTCCGATCGAGGACGCATTGAACAAAGCTATAGAATACACCCCTTCATCAGATTTCAGAAAAGTATTATGGCAGATGCTAAACTCGATAAAGACAGGAGCAGACATATCTGAGTCATTGAAAGGCGTGATAGAGCAGATCACAAAGAAGCAGATAATTGAGATCAAGAAGTATGGTAAGAAGCTTAACCCGCTGGCAATGTTCTATATGATGATAGCAGTCATAATACCTTCGATAGGAACCACGATGATAATCGTGCTATCAACATTTGTCTCATTTGATATCAGCCTGCCTGTGCTGCTTGCGCTTGCAGCATTCCTTGGATTCATACAATTCATGTTTATATCAATAATAAGGACATCAAGGCCATCGGTGAACCTATGAAATTCCTAGAAGAATACAAGAGGAGGCTTGAAAGGCAAAGAAAATCAAATAAGCTAAAGAAGGAAAAAGATAGGATAAGAAAGCTGCATAAGAGCAGTTTCCTAGAAAAGCATATGCAGAAAGCAGGCATGTATATAAGCAAATACAAGCTTTTTAACAGGCTGTTCAACGCTTCTCTGATAATAAACCTGATAATATCTGTGTTCTTGATATATTTCTTCTCAACAAACTATGGTTATCCTGTAATATATGTAATCATAATCACTTTCTTCTTATGGCTGATCATATTCTTTGGGCTGCTGCTGATAGTCTATCTTATGTTCTATCTTTTCCTTGATTTTAAGATATTCCAGAGAAGATTAGACATAGAAGAGGTGCTGCCTGACTTTTTACAGCTGACTTCTGCAAACATAAGGGCAGGTATGCCTATTGACAAGGCATTGTGGTTTGCTGTAAGGCCAAGATTCGGTGTTCTAGCAAAAGAGATAGAGACAGTTGCAAAAGAGACCATAAGCGGAAGCGAACTTAACGAATCGCTGCAAAGGTTTGCAGACAAATATAATTCAGATCTTGTAAAAAGAAGCATAAACCTGATGATAGAAGGCATAGAAGCAGGAGGAGAGATCGGATGCCTACTGGATAAGATAAGCTCAGACATACAGGAAGCAAGGATCATGAGGAAAGAGATGACTGCTGATGTCATGGCTTATGTGATATTTATCTCGTTTGCATCTATCGTAGCTGCGCCATTACTTATGGCGCTGTCTTTGAACCTACTGCAGATAATAACCACAATAATAGGAAAAGTCAGCATAACAGGAGCTGCATCTTCTGTAAACATGCCTATCCAGATATCAAAGGTAAGCGTTGATCCTACTGATTTCAAGATATTTGCATTAACAACATTGACTATGACAGCATTCTTTTCTTCAATAATCGTCGCTATAATACAGAAAGGAAGCATAAAGGAAGGACTGAAGTATATACCTGCATTTATGGGTGTTACGATAATATTGTTTTTGATAATGGCAAAAGTATTCGGTGTATTATTATCAGGATTTTTTTAAGATAATATAAATCAGTATTAATCTTAAAAACCTAAAATTTATAAATGATTTGTAATAAAAGGTGGATTATGAAAAGAAACGGACAAGCTGCAATGGAGTTCCTTATGACATACGGCTGGGCTATTCTTGTTGTACTAGCAGCTATAGGGGCTTTGGCTTATTTTGGAGTATTAGCTCCTGACAAGTTCCTGCCTGAGAAATGCACTCTGCCCCCGGGCCTTGCATGTCTGGATTCCAAAATAACAAACTCAAGCGTTGAATTCATAATACAGAACAGCCTTGGGAGAGATATAACAATAAATTCAATAACTATAGGAAACTGCACAGAGAATTATAACCTTGATTTTGAGAACGGGGCTGAAGGAAATTTTATAATAATATG
>Ga0172364_10001615_pt1 | contig 17540 bp, 16 predicted proteins | sample LakKivSesite10cm_FD_114545 | JGI IMG/M metagenome (GOLD analysis project Ga0172364, IMG submission 114545) | Sediment microbial communities from Lake Kivu, Rwanda - Sediment site 10cm | ecosystem: Environmental > Aquatic > Freshwater > Lake > Sediment | place: Rwanda: Western Province, Lake... | reverse complement strand
TTCGCTCACCTGGTAGTCCGCAATATCCAGGATAATCAGAGCTGGATCCATTTGAGGATAGATGCTGTAATAATAGCCTGAAGAAGTGGTGGTAACCACCACCTGGAACCACTCCCCGGACTGCTGAACCTCTATCCCAATTACTTTATTCAGCTCCTCTTGGCTCTTTTTAGCAGAGATTGAAAACAAAAGCCCTGCCATCAAAAGACCCAGCCAAAACCTGCTTACCTTTCCCCTCGCTCTCGCATTCCGCTTGACCATTGAGCTCCTCCTTATTTCTTCCTTGATTGACCCTCTCATTTAACCTTTTCCTATAATTCCCCTTAAGTTAATAAGTCTCCATTTTAAGAAATTTTTCCACAATCCGAATTTGTTGCGGATTAGCCGGGTCAAGATATTGTTCCTCTATGATAATCCCGTCCGACTTGATCTCCTTCACCCGACCATGATTTATCCCCAGCTCATCTCCAACTTTTACAAAATAATCGTTGCCATTGGGCAAAACAATATGAGCAATATCCCCCCTCATTCCACCGACAATAATTCCATCAATCCACATCTGGTCTAAATTATATTGAACCAATTCCCCCTCACTTCTTCTCTCCTCGCCAATTAACTCAGGCAGTTGAAACGGGTCTCGCTTGCCAGAAGGGTTATAACTCCAGCCCAGCTTTTTCTCTTTTTCTACTTCTTCTTCAACCGTGGTAGTAGCCGTGGTTTTCTTCTCGGTCTGGACTTTTGGTTGGGTGGGCCCGGTGGTTATTTCCCCTTTACAGCTATAAATAAAAAACAAGAGCCCACCGACTAAAACTAAGCTCCCGGCACGCCTCCAGATTTTTTTCAGCTCCAGTCTCATATTCATATTTATTCCCTCTTCCTCCAGAGTTTATCTCGGCTTCTTTGGTTGCGCTTTACCTTTCACTTCGGTTACCTGCCCCTCTTCCTTAAACCGATAAGCTAATAAAGTAAAATTCGCTTCTAACATACCCTTTTCCTTAGCCCGCTGAACCTGAAGATTAGTGATGTTAACGATTCTCTCCATCCGAGCCAGTTCATTAAGAAAAATCATCATCGCAAAAAAATTAGACCGGAGTCTCATCTTTACTGGAACTTCCACATACAGAGTTTGACCCTGGTCTCCTTTTCGCTCAAAGGTGGTGACCTCAATGCCATTAGTTTTAGCGCGGACAGTGATATCTTTAAGTAGCTCATCAATCTGGGTTTTGGTGGGCAATTTGGTCATTGCCTTTTCTAATTCTTTTTTGAGAATTTTATTCTGGGTCTCAAAAACCTGGAGGCTATCTTTTACCGCCATCAACTCGGTGATACTTTTCTGAAGCTGGGTGAGTTGGCTGTTGAGCTGGTCAATTTGACTGCGATAACTACGGTCAATGGTAAAATAGTATAATATAAAAATAACCGCTGATACCAAGAGCAAAACCAGAGCCTTTTGATACCAAGGAATTTTAATTATTCTTTCCGTTTTCAGATAATCACCAATCGCCATTTATCAACCTCCTTGTCCTGAGCCAGAGCTAACGGTCTCCATCATCGGTTTTTTCACTTCCACACTCATCTGATATTGATAAAAAGGACTCCCTAATCCCCCCTTGGATTGGCGCTCAACTTTTTTGAGATTGACCATCCCGAAATACTTAGTTCGCTTCTCCAGATTAGAGATGAAATTACTAATCTGGTCCTTTTCAATTGCCCCACCTTTAAGCTCCCAAGCGGTATTATATAATGCGCCAGTGCTTTCCCCTTTGCCGGTAACTAAATTATCAATCCAGACCGCGTTCTGTCCGGTTTCGTTTTGAGGAATGGCTTCACTTAACTGGTCAATCAATTGTAGATACCAATCCCTTCCTCTTTCCAACCCAGTAATTACCTCAATCTTTTTTTGCAAAATCTCATTATCCTTTTTATATTGCTCCATCTGTTTCTGAATCGCCTGAAGGTCAGCAAGCTCCTTCTTCTTCTGGGCAATCGTGGTATTCAAAGAATTAATTTGTCCTTTGCGCGCCACCACCATATAAATTATGCCCGCCAACACCACCAGAAGAACAACAATTGAGACTACGATTTGATTTTGAAGAGTCGCCTTTTTCTTGGCTTCTTTAACCGGTAATAAATTTATCTTAATCATCTATCTCCCGCCCTCCTTAAAGCTAATCCCACTACCACTCCCGCTTGAGGTCCCACTTCCTCTATATATGCTGGGTCAAAATGCTTTGGATTCCGCTCTACATTCTTAAACGGGTCTAAAATCTCTACCGGTAAATTCTGATTCTTGCCAATCGCCTCGGCTAACCCAGAAATCCGACAGCTCCCCCCGCAAAGCCAAATCTTGTTAATCTGGGCATCCGCAGGAGCCGCAGCTGAATAAAAATCCAGACTCCGGGCAATCTCTCCCGCAATCTGTTCGCTCACCTCTCTTATCACCATATCCACTTCCTTACGCATAACCTCCTCAGTATCTTTTTTCCCGCTTCCACCCTTTTTGAGCAATTCCGCATCCTCATAGCTCACACTTAACTGCTTTTGAATCTCCTCGGTAAAGAGGTTCCCGCCCATAGAAATATCCCGACTAAATACATATTGCCCGCCCTGAAGCACAACAATATTGATTAAAGAGGCGCCCGCATTGACCAGCGCTATCACCTCCTTCTCCATAATCGGATAATTAGCCTCATACATATTGAGCAAAGAAAAGGCATTAACATCTATCACCACCGGATTCAAGCCCACCTCGGTTAGAACCGAAACATAATCGTTGATTATCTCTTTCTTGGCCGCCACCAGCAAAACTTCCATATTCCCTTCCGCATCTCCCGGATTAAGAATCTGAAAGTCCAAATTCACATCCGAAATCTCAAACGGGATGTATTGAGCCGCCTCCCATTGAATCTGCTCCTCTAATTGCTCCTCAGTCATAGCCGGCATGGTAATCTTCCGAATCATCACGCTCTGTCCGCTAACACTGGATACCACCTCCTTGACCTTGGCCTTTCGCTCAGAAAGTAAGGTGCGAATCGCATCCACCACCGCGCCAGTATTCATAATCGCACCGTCCACAATCACCTCAGGAGGAATGGAGACCATCCCAAAATTGGCTAACTGATAGCCTTTTTTGCTCTCCCTGAGTTCCGCCACTTTTATGGTGTTGGAACCGATATCCAGCCCAATCGTCGGTTTTTTCCCTCCAAAAATCCCCATCTAAATCTCTCCTTAATTTTTTCCTGGTTCTCCCCCATCCCTATCCTTATTGATGCTCTTCATCCCCTCTCTGTTTCAACTTTTTTCATCCCCGACCTTCTAGACCCGCCTCGCATAGAAGTCTCATCCAAAAAAACCTTATCCTTTTCACTGAGCTTGAAGCCCAAAGCTAAAATCATCTTACGCTTGGTGTCCATCCTGCAATCCATACCTTTTTCAATCCGGTCAATGGTAAGCGCACTAACCCCAGCCTTCCGAGCCAGTTCCGCCTTACTCATTAAAAGAGATTCCCGAATTGTTTTTACATTATTTTTTCCCATTTACCTACCCCGTGTTTTTTCCTCTTTATCCCCTAGTTCTATCCCTTTTACCCTTGCCGATTATATTATACATAACTTTTACCTCATTTGTCAAGAGTTTTTTGTAATTTTTAAAAATTTTATTTAATTTTATTAAAATTTAACATAAATATAGTGTAATTATTATTTCTACCACAAAATATAGTATATAAAAAGAAAGAATTAGGTGTGGATAATTTGTCTAAAAATTGTGAATAAACTAATAATAAAACAGCTTCAACCAACTAAATTTGATAAAAATTAAACCCAATTATTGGGCTTTGATATTGAAGCTTCCCCCCAGCTCCGCAAAGGCTCCCTCCGGGTCTTTGACCCGAACCAGAATTTTTATCTCCCCTTCAAATCCATCTGGAATCGTCCAGCTAACCATTTCTTTTGCCTGGTTTAAACTTGCCCCACGAGGCGCCTCTACCAGTTCATAATTCAGCCTATCTCCATCCGGGTCTTTCACCCGAAATTGATAATAAAACACTTTATCCTCTACCCAGGACTCCCCTTGGTCAATAACCTCTGGGTGCTGATTGACAATCACTGCAAAATTAGAAGGATACCAGGTTTCTGGGGCAAAATCCATAGCCACTTCCACAAATATTTGGTCTCTCTTTTTTAACTCATGCTCGCTCAGGGAAAGCTCCTCTCCCTCTGCGCCCTCTAAAAGCTCGTTGTTCACTCGCCAGCGATAATAAAACTCCACTTCTTCGCAGTCCGGACAATCAATCTCCACTCTCAAGATACTGTTCTTGCTCGCCTGCTCCGGGGTAATCCAAACTCTTTTAATCACTGGTCTTACCCCCTTTACCGACACTTCCTCAGAGCGAATAGAATCAATTTTATTCACCCCATCACTGGCGCTTAGCTCCACATATATAACTGAATCCGGCTTTACCTCCTTTGCCTCTAAACTATTGGAGCCACCTTCTTTAATCAGCTTGCCATCCCGATACCATCTATAAGTGAAAACCACCGGGTCATTCTCTTTATCAAAAAAATCTACCACTACCAGTAAATCCTGATTAGCAATCGCGGGGCTGGGCGAGAAACTCATCTTATAAATTTTGGGAGGACGATTTTTTGGTTCTGGCTTACCTCGGCAATCTATAATAATAACACTCAGGGCTAATAGAAAAATAATCAGCGCACTATTTTTTATCTTCATCTTTTCCTCCTTATCTCTTAAATGGATATTTCTTCCAGAAATAAAAAGTCGCTAAAAACATAAATAATCCAGCCAAGGGACCATTCAGTAAAATCCCCCAGGGATGGTCTTTGCTATTGCCCAAGACCTGCATCAAAGCCGGGGCTACTAAAAATGAAATTCCCCAAGCCAATTTGGTAATCAAGCCCTCTGCTCCCATATACATTGACTCCCGACGATAGCCAGTCAGCTTCTCGTCAAAATCTATCACATCTGAAATTAAAGGTCTTTGTAAGACCAGCACCGCAGAAACCGGCGGAGCCACTATAAAATATAGCACAAATCCAAAAATTTTAGGATTGATGCCCGGAACTAATTTGACAATCGGAAAAAGCGGAATCACCAGCCCGAACCAGAGCATTGCTATAGTAAAAGTCCGCTTCTTGCCCAATCTTCCTCCTAACCAGGCAGTGAGCGGAAAAAATAATCCCGCAACAATCAAAATCACCCCCAATAAAAGCCCAGAAACCTCCTCATTCACGCCCATAACCACTTTCCCAAAAAAGGGCGTAATGATAATCAACATATTACTGCTCAAGATAAAAACCGCAATGATAGCAATATAAGGAAGAAAAGAGGAATTTTTAAACACCTCCACTACCGCCTCTATCATCCCAAATGGTATCTCCTTTTTCTCACTATGAGGGGTCTCCTTTACCTTGAAAACCATTACTAAATAAATCGCAATCAATATCAATGCTGAGATAATTCCCATTATCTTATATCCATCCCAGGAGATTTTTATCAGATTAAACTTATGCGCCAAGAAAAAACTCACCGCAAAGCCAGTAATCACCTGAGCGATAACTCGTCCCAGCACCTCTCCATAAGCCATCAGAGCGCTTACCTGAATCCGCTCCTTGAGATAGGGCGTTATCTCCGGCAAAAGCGACATATAAGGATTTACCACCACTGGATATAAAAACCCGAACCCGGTTAAATAAATCCCTAAGACAATTATATTGGTCCAGCTCGGTTCCTGAGTCGGCGGAAACCAGACCAAAACCAGAAACAACGCTAAAAAAGGCGCTCCAAAAAGAATAAACGGCATCCTTCTTCCCAATCCGCTTTTAGTCCTATCACTTAAGAAGCCCACTATTGGGTCGCCAATGGCATTACAAACATACCGCAAAAAATTAAGAACGCCTGCCACACCTACACTGAGATAAATATCTTTAGACTCCGGCGGAGAATAAAAGTAAATTATCCAGGTATCTACCAAGGCGATGCTCAGCGCGGCTGGCAAATTACCCAAACCATAGATGAACTTATCCCCAGTTGATAAAGCCTTACCCTCCAGCTTCTCTTCCTGCTCCCGAGCCAGCGCCTCAACCAGCCTCTCAGAATCTTTTTGCTCCACCGGTCCCTACCTCATCTTTAGCTCTGTTTTAAACCCTCACCTCCCGAATTGCAGACGCGGTTTCCTCTGGAAGCGCGGTATTGATAAAAATCCCCGAGCCAATCTCAAATCCCGCCATCATGGTCAAACGAGGCACGATTCGCAAATACCAATGAAAATACTCCTCAGCCTCATCCCGAATCGGCGCAGTATGAACCACTATATTATAGTCCGGGTTGCCCAGTAGCTTAAACAATTTTGCCAGATTCCGCTTTAACACCTTGCCTAACTCTTTAGCCTTCTCTATCTCAATATGCCCCACGCAAGCAGAATGCTTTTTAGGCAAAATCCAGGTCTCAAACGGACTGCGAGACGCAAACGGATGAATCACCACAAAATCCACTCCATCCTCCACCACTCTCTTTCCTGCCTTAAGCTCCTCTTGGATTAAATCACAACAAATACAACCGCCGGTATCATCATAATATCTGGTCGCAACCGCCATCCTTCTTCTCAAGCTCTGAGGAACGATAGGCGTGGCAACTATCTGCCAATGCGGATGAATTAAAGAGGTGCCAGCCTGTTCCCCGTGATTCTTAAAAATAATCACCACTTGAATATGAGGCTCGTTCCGCAAAGCTAAATACCGCTCCCGGAGAGCTATCACCACCTCTTCGGCCTGCTTGTCAGTAAAATGAGGAAAATATAAATTGTGCTTGGGGGTTTCTATTAAAACCTCGTGCCGGCCAACTCCATCCATCTTCCTGAAAAGCCCCTCGGTCTCTCTCTTTGGCTCCCCTACTGATTGTAATGCGGAAAACTTATTGGGAATCACCCGAATCCACCAGTTAGAAGAATTAGCCTGACCACCGGGACGATACCCTAAAACCTCTGTCGGGGTCTGAGACTCATTCCCGGGACAAAATGGGCACTTTGGGTCAAACTCCGGGGGCAATGGCTTAGCTGGCTTAGAAAAATCATGCGGTCGTTTTGCCCGCTCAGTCGCAATAATCACCCACTCATTGGTGGTGATATCCTGTCTTATCTCACTCATTTTTCCCTCCCTGACTCACAATTTTTAAAAACTCTTGATGAATCCTGCCATTACTCGCCCATAATTCCTTCTTAGCTAAGGGCATTGGCTCACCTTTTAAATCCGAGACCTTTCCTCCCGCCTCCTCCACAAATAATACCCCAGCAGAAACATCCCAGCTATTCAAATTATATTGCCAAAACCCATCTAACCGGCCACAGGCCACATAACATAAATCCAGCGCGGCCGCGCCATCCCTTCTAATCCCCTGAGGATAAGGATGAACCCGATTATAAAGCCTTAAGTCCCGCTTCATCTCCTTGCCCCGGTCATAAGAAAAGCCAGTCGCTAAAAGCGCATCTTTCAACTTGGAGACCTTGCTTATCCCAATCTGCTTTCCATTCAAAAAAGCCCCTTTGCCCCCAACTCCATAAAACATCTCATTCCCAATCGGGTCATAGACCACTCCTAATAAAGGCTTACCTCTGCTTACCAGCGCAATAGAAACGCAGAACTTTAAATACCCATGCGCATAATTAGTGGTCCCATCCAGCGGGTCTATCACCCAGATATATTCTGAATTTAACGACCCCCCGCCCCTCTCCTCACTCAAAATTTTATGCCCCGGCGCTTCTCTCTTCAGCAAAGCAATAATTTCCTTCTCGCATAAAAGGTCAACCTCGGTCACCAGATTAGCTACGCCCTTCAGCCTATATCCGCTGAGCTTGCCCAGATATTCCATCTGAATCACGCCCGCCTTCCTCGCGCAACGCTTGGCTAAATCTAACCACAATTCAATCCTTTCCCTTAATGCTTCCTCGTTCTGCTTTCTTTTCATCATAAAAAAACCTTCTATCTAAAAATAATTAGCCCCGGACTTGACCAAAATAAAAAAAATACGCTACCCAATAGCTTTTTAAAAAATCTTCCCGCATTACCTCCATTTTATTTTATTGTAAAGCAGATTCCTGAAATCACCAAAAACCGAAAATTATAGATAGGGAGGGTTTATTATAAAAATGGAAAATTTTGCCGGCAAAGCTAAAGCAATCCCGTAAATTACTCAATCCACCTAATTTGTGGAATCTCCCGCTCTACCACCCCATCAGCCGGTCTCGCTGGATAACCCATCACAATGCAGGTCGCAATCTCATCATAGGGCCATTTTAACCCCAATTTCTTTTTGAGCTTTGGAATCATATTGACCGGCTCACACAAGCCAATATAACAGGTCCCCAAGCCAAGTGAATGCGCGGTCAGGACCATACTATGCGCAAAAAGCCCGCAATCCAACAATGGCTTGCCGATTCCTCTGCTATCCTTGACAATGAAAATCGCTACTGGCGCATGCAAAAATAAATCATACCCGGGACGATTATGATAAATCGCATCTATGCCACCAATCAGCCTCGGGTCCATCCTCCCCGGCGATACCCAAGAATAAAGATGAACCATAGCCTTGTTCCAAAGCCTCCTCCCCATATAAATCACCCGAAGCAAGTTCAAAATCTTCACGCACCAGTCCGCTATCTCTTTTAATAACTCCTGATTCTCCACCACAACCACTTGCCAGGGCTGACAATTGCCTCCGCTGGGCGAAAATCTTCCTGCCTCTATCACCCGCTTAATCAATTCTTTGGGCGGTTTATCTTTTTTAAACACCCGATTGCTCCGCCGACGATAAATCACCTTCTCCACCTCGGTCAATTTATCCTCTATCTCAGAAAATGGTTTAGGGACTTTATCCTGAAATGGATTGGGAAAACCTAAACCCGGCTCCGGACGGATTTGCCGAGTCTTATACCGACCCTTTTTTATGTTTAAAAACCCCTGAATCTCAATTGCGCCCTCCTTGCAGATGGTCGCGCAATTCCAGCAAGCAATACACACCTCTCCAAAAAAAGGATTGCCCACAAACACCGCCTTCTTATCCTTTAGCGCAATTAGCTGTCCTCCGCATTCCTTAACACAATATCCACAACCAGTGCATTTCTCCGGGTCAATGGTAATCCTTGGATAATCCAATACGGTATGGACATGCGCGCCTAAAAACCTCTCAAGCATCTTCTTCCCCCCTTTGAGTTTAAGGCTTGAGCCTGACCCCAGCCTTTTCTGCGTCCCAGGTGTCAGGAGTAACTCCAAGCTCCTGTAATTTCTTTTTTACTACCCGATGGGTCTCGGTCTTGGGCAATTCATCCACGACTCGCACATAACGCGGAATCGCAAAATATGCTAACCTGCCCTTCAAAAATTCTATCAACTCCAATGGCTCCAATTTCTTCCCTTCCACCAATATCAAGCTTACCATAATCTCATCCTCGCCTAACTCGGCGGGCACCGCATAAACCGCGCATTCCTGAACCGCTGGGTGTTTCAGTATCTCCTGCTCCACCTCATAAGTAGAGACCATTTCTCCCTTTTTACGCACCTTCTCCGTATCCCTGCCCACAAAATAGAAAAAACCCTGCGCATCCCGATAAACATAATCCCCAGTATGAAGCCAGCCATCCCGGACCTTCTTCTCGGTCGCCTTCTCATCCCGATAATACTCCACCCGACGACCACTGGCTTTGCCTCCTAAATAAATGCAAAGCTCCCCCGGCTCTCGTGGCTTTGCCTCTTCACCATCATCCTTCACCACCTTAACCTTAATTCCTAAGGGCTTGCCAATTGAGCCTTTGGGCGCATTGCCAGTATTCATTATAATCCCGCCCCCACCATCCACTGCTCCATAAGCCTCCCAGATTTCCACTCCAAACCTCTGCTCAAATTTCTCCCATAGCTCACTCGGACAGGAGCTGGTGATAATTCTCCTGATTTTATGCTCCTTATCATTTGGCTTCTCCGGCTGTTTGAGCAAAATCGGTATCATCGCGCCTAACAGGTTAAAGGTGGTCGCATTATACCTCCTCACCTCATCCCAGAACCGAGACGCGCTGAACCTCTTTCCCATTGCCAGGCTCCCGGCTCCGCCCAAAACGCTTAAGGTCGTGACAAAAAGAGCATTAGCATGAAAAAGCGGAAGGCAGGTATAATATATCTCATTCGGCTTTGCGATTGACAATCCCATCCCCCGCATCAATAACGCTAACATATCCCCCTGGCGATAGACCACCCCTTTAGGAAGTCCAGTAGTCCCTGAGGTATACATTAAAACCGCCAAATCCCCAACCCGAGGCTTAACCTTGGGACGCTCATTGGAAACTTTTGAATCATAAAACCCCCGAATGGAAATCGCCTTTTCTGGAAGAGAAACCGGCTCATCATAATCATTAACTATCACCATCTTCAAATTCGGCGCCTGCTCCTTAATTTTCGCCAGATGCTCATATAAAGAGTGATGAATCATTATCACATCACAATTGCTGTTGGTGAAAATATGCTTAAGCTGGTCTCCCCGCAAAGACACATTTACCGGCACCACGAACATCCCGATTTTCTCCGCGCCAAAAAAGAAATCCAAAAAACGCGGGGAATTAAAATCCATAATCGCAAGCCCCTGCCCGGGACCAAAACCTAATTCCAAAAGCTTATTCCCAATCCGATTAGCCTTCTCATCAGTCTGCCGATAGCTGAACTGCTCATCATAAAAATAAAGAAAAATCTTCTCCGGCTCCCTCTGAACCGCATCCTCTAAAAGGTCGCAAAGAAAAAATCCCTCCGCTAAAAATAATGTCTTAACCTTAAAACTCTTCTTAATAGTTTTTAACAGTGTTCCCCGCTTGATTTCAAAACCAATAACTCTCCAAGCTATCTTTGCCAGAAGTAATTCCGGTCTCATTCCCTCCCTCCTAACTAATTCTTTCTATCACCCTTCCGAGCAATCAGACTGATACCCATTATCCCTCTCTTCTCAAAATAGTTTCCAGAAGCTCCAGCCTCTTGAGCGGAGAGGGACCAAACATCGCCTGAATTTGTTTCGCGTCTCTCATTCTTTTTTCCTGACCGTAATCGTGCATATAGCCATATCCACCTAAGCACTGCACCCCATCAGTTGTCGCTCTGGTCACCACATCAGCCAGAAAAATCCCCCCGGCAAAGGCTTGAGTCAGACCCTTGCCCTGGTCAACTGCCTGACTCGCATTCAGACAAATCGTTTCCCCGGTTTCAATTAAAAGCGCCATATTCGCGAGCATCATCCGGACCTGGTCATGGTCAATGATTTGTTTGCCACCCTGATAGCGCTCTTCCGCAAATGATTTGGCGGTGCGAAAAGAGCCAATCAACACCCCGAGAGAAAGCGAGGCAAGAGCACCTCCAAATAACGCATAAAATTCAGGGTAGCTGTCTCCTGCCTGACCCTCGCCTCCCAGCAGATTCTCCAACGGGACTTTTACTCCTTTCAGCTCCACATCCGCCACCGGACAGTTATGCAGTCCCAGACCCAACACTGGCTCACTCACTTTTACCCCTGAGGAATTTTTTTCAACAATAAAAAAACTGGCTTCGCCTGAGCCTTGCACTTCCGCAGGGATAATCATAATTTCTGCCACAGGCGCCAGCGCCAGAGATGATATTTCCCCGGTTAATAAATAACCACTGCTTTCCTTCAGAGCCTTGACCTCAAGCGGGAGGTCAGTGGGAGGAGCATAAATGGGAAAAGCGCATAGCCTTGGCGCTTTGGTTTTCAGATATTTTTCCGCGATTTCCTTTTTCGCCCATTTGACTATCGCGGACTGGGCAAAAATTTGGATAAAGACCACTGCCCCGAAACTGGCATCCGCGCTTGCCAGTGAAGAAAGAATAACTGAAAGCGCGGTCACACCCTGTCCTGAGCCTCCTAAAAATTCCGGCAGAGTCAAATTAAAAAGACCTATCTCAGCCGCGGCTTTCAAAGCAGATGCATTAAATTGAGAATGCGGATACCGGTCAAGCTCAAGTGCTTTTGGCGCAAGCTCCTTTTTAGCGAACCGCTCACCAAGTTCCCAAAAGGATTTAAGCTCTTCATCTTTAAATCCAGTTAAAAATCCTGACATTTTTCCTCATCCTCCTTTTAGGCGGGGCAAGCCCCGCCACTACGAATTCTGCCCAAGGCAACCTTGCTCCCATCAATATCAATAGACCTCCACGCCCGGAATATGTCTCCCTAAATAATTATTGAACAGGTTCAGGCGATTGAGTTGATTGGTCCCTTCAAAAATCTGGAGTAGCTTGGAATCCCGGAAACATTTCTCCATCCCGTAATCATGCCGAACACCTGCCTCGGCGACCAGCTCCAGCGCCAGATGCGAGTTTTCCATTGCAATATCCGAGCATACCACCTTTGCCATTGATGCCATATATTGAACCCGCTGGCTCTGCGCAGGCTCGGTGTTAAAAAAATTCCAGATAAAAAATCTGCGCAAAATATCAGAATGAAGAATCATCTTATAAGGCCGAGTGCTCATTAGCCAGCCCATAATCTCTGTGTTCATAAACCGAGGAAGACGGTCAAATCCCATTGGCAAATTGGTGAGGTTCGCGAAGTATGATTCCATATAAATGGCTCTGGCCATAAACACATTCATCACCATATTGGTTAAATGGGCTTGAACCCACTGATGGTTAATCATAGTTTTGCCCTTGAGCTTGTGGGTCTTGGCAAACTTTATCGCGCGTTCAGTCACTCCTCTCGCGGTCCCGGTTGACCAGGCTCCCACATAAGCACGGGTTATCCCCAGAACCCCTTTCAGAAGTTTAGGATATTGCCCCGGATAGCGCTGACCGAATTTATCGTCCACCGCCAATACAATATGCTCCTCCGGCACAAAACAGTCCTCAAAAACCAGCTCAGAGGCAAGTCCTGCTCTCTGTCCCATCTTATGCTCCATTCGTCCCAAGGAAAAGCCTTTAGAATCCGATGGCACCAGAAAACAGGCAAAGGTATCAAGGGGTCTTTTGTTATCAAACGGCATCAAAACCACATGATATTTCGCAACATGTCCGGTGGAGATGAAAACCTTTCTGCCATTAAGCACTGCTCCGCCTTTCACTCTCTTTGCCTGACAAATCAACCGAGCCTTGGGATAAAGCTCCTCCTCTTCCACATCAGAACCCGCGGTTGGCTCCGTAATCGCGCAGGAGAGCATTACTGGCTTCAAGGTTTTCTCTCCTTCCACAATTTTAGCAAGCACCTCGTCCAGAACTTTGATGTTGAAGGTGAGCATCAACGCAGCCAGTCCCAATCCGTGTCCTCCTAAAAGTCCAACAAACGCGCAATCGGTTGCGGCAAGTTCTTCTGCCACAGGTCCAATCATAAACATCGGTTCGCCCTGTCCGCCCATATATTTGGGAATGTAGCTTGATAATCTTCTGTGCCGAGCCGCAAGTTCAACCAGCTCCCTGGGCAGATAGTTAGGATTCTCGTGATACTTGCGGTCCACCTCCAGAGCAAGCGGCTTCAGATGATTTATGCAAAAATCACGATTGTCCTCAATCGCCTTCCTGGTATCATCCACCAGCCCTTTATTGAACTTCCGGAGATACATCAGACTAAAAAAACCCTCATCAAAGGCAAAAAGGTTCTCATTGTCAAAATCAACCTGCGCCATTTATCTACCCCCCTTTTTGAAAAGACCTGTCCTTTAAAACATACTCTTCCTAAACCCTATATCTCAATCAGCTAAACTTTTTCCAGAATATGGATACACATCGCAGCTTCCTCTATCCCTAATACCCCTCCGCCATTCTCCGCCAAAGCGATTCTCGCTCCCTCAACCTGCCTTTTTCCTGCCTCTCCGCGTAATTGCGTCACCAGCTCGTGAATCTGGGCAAGACCCGAGGCGCCTATTGGATGCCCCCGGGAAAGAAGTCCCCCAGATGGATTTATCGGTTTTTTCCCTCCGATTTTAGTCTCTCCCTGCTCCGCATAAATCCCGCCCTCGCCTTTGGGAAAAAAGCCTAACGCCTCGCTCTGATGAAGCTCCCCAAATGCAGTCGCATCATGCACCTCTGCCAAATTTATATCCCCAGGGCCCAATCCCGCTCGCTCATAAGCTAACTTGGAGGCTCTTTCTCCTATATCCGGCTCATCTGCTACGCGGTTCCTGCCTGAAGCTAAAACCGATGCCCTCACCTTAACCGCCCTCGCAGAAACCCCTAACCTCCGAACCACCTCCTCACTCGCTAATATCGCAGACGCAGACCCATCACCAATCGGCGCACACATACTCCGGGTAAGCGGATACGCCACCAAGCGGTCATTAAGCACATCTTCAACTGAAAGGTCAAAGGTATATTGCGCATTGGGATTGAGTGTGGAATGCCAGTGATTCTTCGCGGAAATGCAGGCAAGCTGGCGCTGGGTGCTTCCATATTTCTTCATATGCGCCCGGGCCGCAAAAGCATAAACATCCATAAACGCAGAACGCTCTCCTCCGCCTCCTCCACCTGAACCCTTCTGCATCCCCCGGAGCTTCTTCAGAACCTCATAGCCCAAAGTCTCTCCCAGCATCAAATAGGCAATTAACATATACCGATAATCCTGAACCCGCTCTTTAAAGCTTTTGGGCTTTTTGGCTTTTTTAGTTTTACGCGCACTCTCCAACTGCTCCTTGGCAACCGAAAATTTCATCGGCTCCAATTGCTGAGCTAATTTCACCATCTCCGAGAGCCCCTCTACATCCATCCCGGAAATAAATCCGGCAAACATCATATATTTGTTTAAGCTATATACCTTCTCCACACCCACTGCCAAAGATATATCACAAATCCCTAAAGCCACATCCTTCCAGGCACCATGAAACGCGGTTGACCCTCCCGCACACGCATTCTCTACATTGGTAATCGGAATACCATCAATCCCAAGCGGTCTCAGCGCAACCTGACCACGAATACAATGCTGAAAGTTGCGCATCCCCCAGCCAGAATTGGAAAACCAAGCGGTTTGAATACCCTTTCTCTCAATCCCTGCATCCTTAAGCACACCCTCAACCGTCCAAGCCACCAGCTCCTTGATACTATTACTCAAATATCTCCCAAACTTGATGGTCTGAGCCCCGATTACATATACCTCCCTCACCTTTTCCCTCCTGCGCTCAATTTTTTCCATCCCCAACCAGCCAGACTTTTTCTTTGGCTCCAGGCACAATAAGCCCTGCTCATAAATTCCCTCAAATTCTGACGGGACACTATACATCTATTCCGAAAAATCTCTACCGCACGAGCTATCTCCTGCTCTGAACCACTCATCGCTTTTTCTATCAAATCCCGCTTGGTTTCTAAAAGCCCTTTTAAACCCTTTTCATCCAGCGATTCCACTAAAATCTGAGTCGCCTTCCTCCTTATCTGCTTAATGGAATTAAAAAATAATAACAGAATCGTGTTATTAACTACCTCTGCTATCTTGTCCTGAAAAAGTAGCTCTATCTCAACCACCTTCTTCCGGTCTTTAATATGTCTCTTCTGTAATTCTAAAAGCTCCGCCAAATACTTAAGATCTCTGGTAGAGCATTTCTTAAGAGCTACCCCAGCTACCACAGGCGCAAACAAAGTCCAAAACTCCCAGATCTCATCCACTAAATATGGGTCAATTGACCATCCCTCTCCTCGCTCCTCTTGCTGTTCTAATGATAATCCAAGAAAATCCAGCCCCGCATCCTTTACATAATCCCGAACATAAATCCCATCACCCTGACGAATAGAAAGAACCTTCATCGCCTCCAGCTGTTTCAAGCCCAAGCGAAGTGAAGTCCTATCCACCTTGAGCCTTTCTGAAAGCTGTTTTTCAGAAGGTAGCTTATCCCCCGGCTTCAACCTCCCCATAAATATCTGCTTAGCCAAAACTTCTATTACCTTTTGATGTCTTTGCTTATTGGCCATCAATCCTCCAAGCCACTCGCCATTAAAAATGGTTTAATCAATCCTACTAAAACATTTATCAACTGTCAAGAAAAAATTTAATCCTCATCTATCCACAAAAATCTTCCTCTATTACCAGCCCCCAGAAAGCGCTTAAAAATCTCCCCTAAATTTTAATCCCGCTTCTTCCGCATCTCCTCCAGAAACCGAACCAGCGCGGTCCTGGTAGTATAAGCAGCTTCAAACCCCATCACTTTTCTCGCCTTATCAAGGTTCATTATTATCGGATATGCCATCACCTCTATCCAGCCCGGAGAAAGCTGTTTGAATATCCTCAAATTCCACAAAACCCGACTCATCAGCAAAGCCAGCCGATAAAAAGTCGGAATCGTCCAAACCCCTGCTAACTCAAAAAGCTCCTCCTGAGTCAAATAGCCCTCTCCTCCGATATTAAAAGCCCCAGGAAAATCCTTCTTTATCGCCAAATAAAATGCCCTCGCTACATCCTCATCCCAGGCTAACTGAACCTTGCACCCCCGGTCAAATATCCGAAAAAACACCCGACTGTTAACCATCTCCCGAACCAGATTATTTATCTTTGGACCTATAAAAATCGGAGGCCTCAACCGGGTGATAATCAACCCCGCCTGCTCCTTCTCAAACTCATCCAAAAACTCCTCAACCTTTGCCTTGGTATATGAATAATAAAAACTCGGCATCCCCCTCCTGGGAAAATCCTCTTTTATCTCCTCCGGATTATCTGCCCAAGCCCCATAAGCCGCACAGCTGGACGCATAAACAATTTTCTTAATCCCGGCCTTGACCCCGGACCGAAAAACATTCTTTGAACCCTCTATGTTTATCTCCAACGCCAAACTCTCCTTCCTTATCGGCATAACAATAAACGCTAAATGAACCAAAACCTGACACCCAAGCAAATGCTTATAAAGACCCTCATCCCGAACATCGCATTTTATCCAATTCAACTTTTTATAACTTTCCCCCGGTGCCTTCAGGTCTATCCCGATTACCTCCTCTATCTCCGGGTCATTCTCCAAAAAAGGTAAAAGCACGCTGGCTAAATAACTTGAACAACCGGTCAGACAAACCTTAATTTTTCCTGAACCGGGAACATTAGAAAATCCAGCCTGGTCTTGCATTTTAACTCCTTTTTCAAATTTTAATCCAATCTATCAAATTCTTTTATCTATCGCAAATTCTGCGCTGAAAAAATATGTCCACGACTTTGAACCAGAAAATCCAACCAGCCTCCAAATACACCCCTCCCCTTAAAACCAAAATGCTGTCTAAAGAAATGAAGAAATTTTTTTCTTACTTAACAAAATCTTCACCTCCGCAAGGAATTTGAAATTTGAGATTTGTCCCGTCTTTAGACGGGATGAGATTTAAAATTGTAATCCATCTCACATTTCCTTCATTCCTACCCGACCTTGAAATGATGTCATCTTCAGGCTCGCCTCAGCTACCCGAAACGACATCGTAACGGGAAGGGCCTCACCCTTCACCCCAAGGGACATCGTCCCTTGACCCACTTTTTTAAAAGCATCCTGCCTTTGCCCCGCATCTTTTCCCTGTCCATTACCAGCGCTATCTTCATTA
>Ga0172364_10001614_pt1 | contig 17550 bp, 20 predicted proteins | sample LakKivSesite10cm_FD_114545 | JGI IMG/M metagenome (GOLD analysis project Ga0172364, IMG submission 114545) | Sediment microbial communities from Lake Kivu, Rwanda - Sediment site 10cm | ecosystem: Environmental > Aquatic > Freshwater > Lake > Sediment | place: Rwanda: Western Province, Lake... | reverse complement strand
TTATCAAATTTGTCTATGTTGATATAACCTGGTTTATATACTTGTCCACATCCCAAATTAAGCTTTATTTTATCCATTATAAATGAGTAAGTGCGAATGATATTTAAATAATTCGTATTCAAAGTATATTTTCAAAAATGTTCTTTTTCAGAAAAAGAACCAAAAACACGCCCCCTCCCCCGTTGCTTCGCAACATATAGCCTGCCTTCGGCAGTTATTTTATAGCAGTAAGAAAAAACTACGGCAACAACGGAATTTACGGTAGGTTTTCGAACTCTGCGGAAGCCTTCGGCTTCCTTGCCACGTTGCACTCTCGCTTCGCTCAGGGCACATAACAGCGACTATACGGAAAGCTTGTTGCACTTCGCTTTCCCAAATTCTGCTCCACTTCGTTACGCAGAACTTCGTATAGTCGCATATGTTAAACGGAATTCATTTCTGGCGATAACTTTTTATATTGCTTTCTTCTGTTAGTAAACATGGCATCTAGTTTTGCAGAGTTAGTTAAGGAAATAAAATCATGCAGAGAATGTAGAAGTCTTTTTGGCTTTGAACCAAATCCAATTGTTAGTGGAAATCAAAATGCAAAGGTTTTGCAAATTAGCCAAGCACCATCTCAAAATGCTCATAATATAAGTAAATGTTTTAATGACGCCAGTGGTAGAAAATTAAGAGGTGAATGGTACAAGATTCCAGATGAAGATTTTTATAATGACAATAATTTTTATATTTCAGGGATTGGACACTGTTTTCCAGGAAAAAGTCCTAATAGTGGAGACAAAGAACCACCAAAAAAATGCGCAGATAAATGGTTAAAACAAGAAATAAAACTTGTTAATAGTAAAATCATTGTTTTAATTGGTCGTTATTCTGCAAATTATTTTTTCCCAAATAAAGACTTTTCTGAATTAATTTTTAATAATCAAAAAATTGATGATAAGCTAACAATAGTTCTTCCACACCCATCTCTTCTTAACCAAAAATGGTTCAAAGATCATCCAGATTTTGAAACAAAAAGGCTTCCAGAAATAAGAAAAATAATACATGATATTTTGTACTGCCTAATTCTCTAACTTAACTAATTTATTTTGAGGCCAGCTTGATATCACTTGCCTTGATTGTTTTTCTTCCAGCATGGGTTGCAAGCTTTACAGCATCATTTGCAATTTCCTCTGCAATCTCTTCTAAAGCGTTTTTTAATGCTGCCTTTGCCTTGTCAGAAACCCTCTCAGCGCCGCATTTTTTCATTATTTTCTCCATTGCAGCCAAAGGAATAAGTCTTTTTCCCATTTTTCACACCCCAAAACAGTTGATTTGTTTTAATAAGGTGAAAATGGGCTTTATATTTAAGGTTTTTGTTTTTTAAGGCCAGACTAGACTAAAATATCCTTTATTCAATAAACAAAACAATAAAAAAGGCAGATTAAACCCTTGTAGTAGTAAAAAGACACAATTCCCTTTCAAAAGATATTTATGTAAGCATTAACTAAAAGCCTGTATGAGCAGAAAATCAAAGGGGATAAATGCTGAGCGAGAATTAGTTCATTTATTCTGGAAAACAAATGAATGGTCTGCTATAAGAGTAGCTGGCTCTGGAAGTAGTCCTTTTCCCTGCCCTGATGTTCTAGCTGGGAATAGGATAAGAAAACTAGCTATTGAGTGCAAAACAGTTAATAGTAAAAATAAATACATGGCAGATAAGGACATAAACAAACTAAACAAATTTTCAGCTGTTTTTGGTGCAGAGCCGTGGATAGGGATTAAATTTAAGTCTGATTGGTTTTTTCTAAGCTTAGATGACCTTAAAAAAACAGAAAAAGGCTATGCTATTTCTAAAAGCCTTGCAAAGAATAAAGGGCTGCTTTTTGATGAATTAGTTGAAAAATAGACCTTTTTTTATCAAAAATTGTTAGAATACTGTGGTTCAGCCCACAGTATTTATTAAAAAACGAAAGTTTTATAAACTCATTTACCCATAATTCATATTCATCGCTTCTTGAATTCTGGAGGAAAATATGCGATTGTCCAATAAAATTATAGAAGCCACTATTGCTGAAGTAGCTGGCGAGGATGTGCTTTTAATAGTCCATTTTCTAAAAAACAAGAAAAATATTTCTGAATTTAAGATAGCAGATGCAATAAAAAAAGAGATAAATGAAACAAGAAACATGTTGTACAGGCTGCATGAGGCAAACCTTATTTCTTTTATAAGAAAGAAAGACAAGAAAAAAGGCTGGTATATCTATTACTGGACATTCAAGCCAAAGATGATAAAACATCTTATTACTAGCCTGAAAAAGGATAAACTGGCAAAACTAAAAGACAGACTTTCAAGAGAGAAGAGCAGCCATTTTTTTATCTGCCAGAACAAATGCATAAGGCTTGATTTTGAGCAGGCAATGAACTTTGAATTTAAATGCCCTGAGTGCGGGGAAATGATGAACCAGGAAGATAACTTAGAAAATATAAGGTTAATTGAAGAAGAAATTAAAAAAATTGAGAGCGAGCTAGAATAAATGCCTTCTGAACATCCACCTATTGTTGATCCTGACTTCTTGTATGAATATATGCGGTTTGTAGATGCCAAATTCTGAGATAATGCCTGTTATCAGGCCAGGGCTGACTTTTTCAAATGCAAAATGGTCTATTGTGACCCCTTTAGGGGGATTTTTCCATATCTCATCGCCTCTCCTTTTTTCAATTTCCTCTTCATAACCAAAGATTGTTTCTGTGTCAAACTTCCATGAGTCAGCACATGCATAAACAGGAATGTCAAACTTATTTGCTATCTCTGCATAAAGCTCAGAACCTATTTTATTGATTACCTTTCCCTCTGTTGTTATTGCATCAGCCCCGATCAGCATAAGGTCTGTTTTCTTTAATGCAAACCTTGCTGCAGCATCAATAAAGTGTTTTACCGGGACGCCTAATTTTGAGATTTCCCTTGCAGTAATTCTTCCTTGATATAAAGGTCTTGTCTCTGTGTTGTGCACCTCAAATTTCTTGCCCTGTTTTTTTGCCTGTTTTAGGATTTCAAATATTGTTGATGAATGGCAGTGCGTGAATACAACAGAGCCGTTCCTGATTTTCTTAGAACCAATCTGCGCTATTATTTCCTGGTTTTTATCAAAACGCTCCAACACCTCATTAACCTTCAAGCAGATGGCTTTTGCCAGCTCAGCAGGGTCATCATAATTAAGGTCATGCATAACATAGTTAAGGGCATTCCTCATGCATGGCTCAGTGGGTCTTGTCAAAAAAAGAATGTTTTTTGCATGATAAAGGTCAGCCAGAATCCCGGAAATATTCTTTGACCTTGATTCTTTGACAACATCTTTCAGGGATTTGACAGCTTCTTTTGCAACAGCTTCTGCACCCTGAACCCTTAGGTTCTTGATTCTGTTTACTGCTTCCTTAAAACCCATTTTTCAGAAGGATTTACCTTTTCCTTTTTCCACCAGTTCTTCTTGTCTTTAACACAGATTCAATATTCTTCTCTTCACTTATAATCCTATTAGCAATCCTCACAAGGTTTTCATCCATTCTTGCAATCCTCCTTTCCAGCAGAACAAGAATCCGGATGGAGTATAATATTGCCAACACAATGCCTAATATAATGCACAGAATAGCCTGCTCCAATGCCATTTTCTCACCTCTTTTAATATTATATGCTATTTAAATTACCCATCTATATAAATAGTTTTTGGATTTAGAACCATAAACAAGTCCTCGTCATTTCCAAAAGATTTAAATATAACTTAACCATTTTAGGTATCATTAAAGATTATCATTAAAATCATACAAGGGTGGGAGATAATGGCTGACGAAGATAAAAAATTCTCAAAACAACTGATAGGCAAAACAGTTGTTAGCAAAACAGGCAAGCGCTTTGGCGAGGTTGGTGATATTATATTTGAAACAAGGTCAGGAGAGCTTATCAACATTGTTCTTGGTAATCCAACCGTATACACAGAGAAGCTGGAGCTTGAAAAAAACAAGGAAGGGGAGATATTAATCCCTTTTAGTGCAGTAATAGCCATGGGAGATTTTATTGTCATAGCAGAAGAAGACATAGTCTAATTCTTTAGGGATAAATATTTAAATGATACCTATTTAGTTCTCTTTATGGAAGACACAATCTGGACTGAAAAATACAGGCCAAAGGAATTCTCTGATATAAAGGGCCAGAAAGAGATAGTCAAAAGAACAAAGGCATTTGTCAGGCAAAAAAATATGCCTCACCTGTTGTTTGCAGGGCCAGCAGGAATTGGCAAGACAAGCCTTGCCCTGGTCATAGCAAAAAAACTCTTTGGAGACAGCTGGCATGAGAATATTCTTGAGTTAAATGCCTCTGATGAAAGGGGCATTGATGTTATAAGAAACAAAGTAAAGGACTTTGCAAGGACAAGGGCGATTGGCGATGTTCCATTCAAGATAATTTATCTTGATGAGTCAGATGCCCTGACAAAAGAGGCACAACAAGCTTTAAGAAGGACAATGGAGAATTACACAAGAACATGCCGCTTCATCCTCAGCTGCAACTACAGCAGCAAGATTATAGAGCCAATACAGTCAAGATGCGCCATATTCAGGTTTAGGCTTTTGGCCAAAAAAGATATTATAGAAATCATTGAGAATATTGCAAAATCAGAGTCATTGAAAATAGACGAAAAAACAAAAGAGGCTTTGTATAATGTTAGTAATGGCGACTGCAGGAAAATGGAAAATATTATGCAGAGCAGAGCAGCCATTTCAAATAAAATAACAGAAGAGCTTATCTATTCAATAGCATCTGTTGCAAGGCCAAAAGAAATCAATGATGTTTTGCAGCTTGCCTTAAAAAATAAGTTCAATGATGCAAGGAACAGATTATTGGATGTTATGCTTGAGTATGGATTGTCTGGACTTGATATTATAAAGCAGATTCAGAAAGAAATACTTAATTTAAATGTTGAGCCAAGAAAAAAGATGTTCTTAATAGACAAATGCGGCGAGATAGAGTTCAGGATGGTCGAGGGCTCTGACGAGTTTTTGCAGCTTGAGGCTCTTTTAAGCCAGGTTGCTTTAATAGGAATAAAAAAAGAAAATTAAACAGAGTGTTTTACTAAAACCTGTGTTGATATGCTTTCTTTATAGTCATACTCTAATTTTATGTTGACTGGCTTCTCAAAGTCTGTGCCTGTTTCTGCTTCCTGGGTGCATGTTATTACCCTTTCGCCGCCATATAATGTTACATAGCCGCTTGTAGCTCCTCCCTCAAGGCCTGTGCAGGTTAAGCCGCTCATTCCTGTATCAACAGTTACATGCACCTTATTTTCATTTGCCCTTGTATATTCGCAGTTAGAGTCTTTTTTGTATATTCCGCCATTGCCCCTGGGTTCTATCTTAAAGTTGAAGTTAAACTTGTTTTGGCCTCTGGGCATTTCCTCAAAGCTTGTAACCTGGATTGGCCCTCCTGAGTTAAAAACCTTCTTTTTTTCATTAATCTTGCAGATATCGCCCTCTTTATCAATCTGCCCCTTTTTTATGCAGAGCATTGAATTAACATTTGTTGCATAATTATAGCATACATCTGCCCTTATTGTGTAAGGAGTGTTCCCAACTAAGCTTTCATGATGATTTAATCCTGAAAAGATGACATAGGTTGTTGTCCCTTCTATTCTATTTCCCTCAGAGTCCTTATAAGTTCCTTCCAAGTCCTCATCAGGGTGCTTAACAAAATCAGAATCAGACAATCCAAATTCAGTTGGGTCAATTCCGCTGAGCCTTACCTCAATCTTATCCTTAGTTACAGTGTGCTCGCCCTCATTCTTCAGCTTGACAACAACATCAAAATCAAAATCCCCGCCATCGTAGACCTCTGCAGGGGGCGCATCCTTGTCATAGCTTATCAAAAGGCCTGTTGTTCCGCCAATAAAAGGGCTTCCCTTAGAAGGTGTTGCTTCTTGCTTGCATCCAAATGCAAAAACCAGTAAACTCAATATCAATATTATACCAAGATAATTTTTCATTTTTAACTCCTCCTCTTTTTAATACATCCTCTGATTATATAAATTTTTCTGTTAATCAAGGCGTATTTAATATTTCAACACTTTTTTGTATTGATGATGAGTAGCCATACTCCAGCTTGACCTGCAGCGGAGTTGTATATGCTGACTTGCTCATTGCTGGTTTTGGAACAGTGCATATGGCGCTTCCCTCCCCATTTATCAGATTAATTGGGTTGGCTGGCTTGCAGCTGAGGCTGTAGCCAGAAACACGGCCGCTTACATAAACCTTATTCAGGTTTGTATAATCAAGAGAGTATGGGCAGTCAATATTGAGCCTGCTCTTGTCAACAACCTTGCCGTCTCCAAGATTTTTTATGTATATCTTGAACTGTATTTTATTTGAAAGAACAGTCTCTTCTATTTTTGTTACAGCAACAGGAGCGCCCTGGCCGCCTGATAATGAATAGCTTGGAGGGATTGTGCAGACCTTTGTTTTTTCCTTTGTTGAATATGGCTCTGGATCAACACAGACTGTTTGGGAGGCTATTGTTTCATAGTTATAGCATGAGGTAACAAGAAAGTTTGCATTATAGCTGTCAATATTCCTGCTGTCAAAATTTATTATATTGCCCCTAAATGAAACCACATCATAGCCGCCTTCTGGGTTGTAGGGGTTTTTCCCCTCAAGATTGGGAATTGACATCTGTTTTGGCATGCCCATTATAAGAGTGTCATCAAAACCACTGAGATAAATTGCCAATCCAGTAATGCCTGTTGGCTGTGGATAGGCCCCTTTGTTTTTTATTTCTACAACAAGGTCAATTGGCATGTTGTCATACATCTTGGCTGGGGGCATATCTGCCATAAAACTCATAACAATTCCTTGAGTCCCTTTTCTGTAATCAGTACTGTCTCCTGTTTTTTGCGTGCATCCAAAACTAAAGAACAAAAGCAATATAAGGAATGTTAATATAATACTTCTCATTTTATTATATAATCCCTTGATTTGTATTTAAAACTTTCTATTAAAACTATTTTTTTATTGTAACTTTTTTTGATAAAGAGTATGTGTATCCATAGTCTAGCTCAATTGTCAACGGGCTGGTGTAGGTTGCCCTGTCTTTTGGAACTCCTTTTTCAAGAATACACCTAACCTCATCCTCGTTAGATTTTAACTTTAACGGCTCTGGCTTGCACTCAAGCTTCTCATTGGAAAGCATAACTTTTATATCAACTATATTTAACTCCCTATGCTCCAATGGTTCTGAGGAGCACACATCAGATATCTTGCTCTTGTCAATAACCTCGCCATTGCCAACATTCTTTATATGTATTTTAAATGCTGGCTTTATTAGGTTATCATCCTCTGCTGGAAGCATATCACTCTCTATTTTTGTTATTGCAACAGGGGCTCCCTGGGGAGTCAAGGTTATATCCTTGATAGTACACACCTTTTGCATCTTTTTTAAGTTGTGGATGTCTGTATCTATACAGACTGTAATGTCTTTTTTTGTCTGGTATTGGTAGCACACACTTGCTAATATTGTTGAATCATGTTTCTCGCTTTGTTCACTTATTTTTTTTGTTTTTGCCTTTATTATTTTTACTAGCTGGTCCCCTGTTGGAAGGGCAACTGACTTGCCTTTCAAACTAAACCTAGCAACCCCATCATTCTGGTTCATCAGCTCCATGTAATCCTCTTCAATTGTAAAAGAAATAAAGCCATTCTTAATGTCATATGCCCCTGTGTTCTGTAAGAGAACACCTATCTGGAATGGATACTCCTCATATGTTTCGCCTGGAGGGGCATTAGCCAGGAATTCCATTAATATGCCCTGGCTTCCTGTTCTGAAGTCATCCTGCGTTGTTGGCTTTACAAAAGGGTTTTGTATGCATCCTGGCATAAACAGAACAAGAATAATAGTAACTGGCAAGATAATTTTAATAATTTTATTTGGTTTCATTTTTCAACTAAACATTTCCATATTTTCTCTTACAGTTAAATCATGCTCATTACGCATTTGTTATCATACCAATTACATTCAATACCATGTGATTTAAAATTACATAAATCTTCTTCACAATGATTCTCATTGAGGTAGGTACTGCAATAATCTTCACTTGGCATACCCTGAATAGTTACATAATCAGGACATATTATTGAAGCCTCTTCTTCCTCTATTCCAGTAGTTTTTGTTATGCACTTATTATCATACCAATTACATTCAATGTCATGTGATTTAAAGTCGCATAAATCTTTTTCACAATAATCTTCACTGAGGTATGTATTGCAATAATCCTCGCTTGGCATTCCTTGAATAGTGGTGTAGTAAGGACAATCTTTACAGGAATCATAATAAACTTCATCACCGCTTTTCTTAAAAAAGGAATAACAGCCTAAATTGCATGGATCATCATCACACCATGTTTGGTCATTAAATCCAAGCTTGTCATAATGGTTTGCATCATAATCACTGCATTTGCTTATTGCATCGCATGCAATCTCTTTATTTGTTTTTCCATCTACGCCTTCATTCAGTTTATCCTTAAATTCCTGTGCATCTGCCTCTGAAGTCATTGCCTCTTCTGGGCTTTTGTAGTCTTCTAGTTTCTCTATCTCAACAGGAACTGATTTTTCAAGCTCATAAATATAGCTGGCTGTAACCCTGAAGTATCTTGTTGTTATGGGCTCATTGCCAAGCAGGCTTCTCGGCTCAACAGGATTCAGCCTGCACTGGATGGAATGGAATTTTCCTGTTTTTATGTCTTCTGTTCTCTTGTCAGGAACAAGGCTGTAGATATTGTAGCCATCCTCATTTTCCTTGAATTCAAACCCATGGTCGCAGTTTGTCAACTCTAAGCTGTCATGAACCTGAACCTCTAAATCTGTTATTTTTTTGATGGTTCCCTCCCAGTTGTTTTCTATTGTTATGCCAAAGAAAAAAGGGATGTTTTCTCTATCGCTGTAAACCCCTACTGGCAGCGGCTCAGCTGTTCTCATACCTATTCCAATAGGACCATTTGTGTATATTGCTATTGGGTATCTATGGCTGATTTTGTAATGCTCAAAAACATCAATGCCCTCTCTTGTCAAAGCCCTCAGCCTTTCCTTATCCATGAAATATGTTTTTAGGTAAGCCATTGTCTCAAAGTTAAATTCTGCATTAAAGGTCACATCCCTCTTGCCCGGGCTAAGCTTGTCAAATGAGCAGTCAAGATACTCCTCTTCTTCTGTTGCTATGTTAAATTCGTCCTGAGGGGTTATACCCCCTTCTATTTTTTTATCGCCCTCTTTTGCATAGCATGAAACCTTTATGTTTATTTCCTTATCCAATGTTTTTGCCTTCAGAACAGCCCAGACAGTTATTTTTTCCCCCTCAAAGAATTTTGGGTCAGCTGCCTGCAGGTCCTCAAGATAAACTCCCACTGGCTCATGCTCATACTCATCAACCTTGCCCATGTAATAATCGCCTGTAGCTGTTTTTATAAGGCTATTCCAAGCATCTTTCCAGGCCTTTCCAATATTTTTTACAACACTATTAACCCCATAACTTAGGTCCCTCATAGTATTTGAGATTGTTTGCTGCACATTAATGCCTGTTTCAATATCACCTATCCTCAAATCATTTATAAACCCATTAATCAAGGCTGGAAAAACAAGAAATAATAATAATAATACTATAACCCACCTACATATAACAATAAACCAGTTCTGCCCCATTGCAAAACAAAGGAACAATACCCAGGCAGGAAAAAATATAATTGCTGTCTGGAATGCTTGTGAACTGCCTAAAAACGGAATTACCCCTCCTAAATAAGGGGCAAATATTGCAATTGATGATAATATTAAGGGGATTTTAATGTTAGCAACATCAATAACTCCTGGATTTTCTTGGTCCTTAAATAAGGTAAGCCATGCAGCTATTGTTAATATGAAATAAGCAAACACTCTAAAATTAGTGTTTCTGAAGTTTGAAAAAACATCAATAAAATGAATAACAAGGCTGATAATAACAAAGAGGGTTATTGAGGGATTAGCAGTAAAACCTTGATTCATCCACCTTAAAAAATTTTTTCCAACATCTTTTGCTCTTGCCATGCATCCCTCTTTTTAGAGAACTAAAAAATTATTTCTCAAGCCTTACTTTTAGCTCAACAATGTCAAGCATTGACAGCGGCTCTATTTTTATGAAGTTATTGCCTTCTCTTACATAGTCGCCTATATTTTTGTGATATTTTGCTTCATCAGTGTCAACATAAATCATTCTGTTGTTTATGTTGAGGTTCATTATTTTGTCTTTTTTGTCGTCAACAAACTCAAGAGCCAGTTTAGCATCATATGAACCGCTCTTAATCCTTTCGAATGCTGTTTCATTAACCTCAAAATAATATGTTGGGTAGGTTAGTTCCCTAAGGCTTGTCTGCACCTTTATCTGCTCGATAAGGTAAGAGCCCTTGTCTGTTTTAAAAACAATGTTGTTATCCCCTTTATGCAGGACATTTGTCGAGAAGCTGTAGACATTTATGCCCCCGCAGTCAGGTATGCCAGAAAAAACCTCCTGGTAGTTAATCAAGACATCAAGTTTTCCAGCATCCTCTGGCTTGCATTGTGGTAAAAACCTGAGTTTAGCCCTCTCAAGGTTCAGCTTTTCATTCTCGCTTATGAAGAATATGTTTTTGCTCTCCTGCTTGCTTATATCAGCAACATCGCCGACTATCTTGATATCATCAAGGCTGTAGACATTTGTTGACCAAAACCTAATTCCTGTTCCAGAAACACTAAACTCTAATATATTATTTCCCTCAAGATAATCCTTTTTCAGGGTTATTGGCTTTGGGTTTGATGTTGTTATTTCGCTCTCAAATATATTGACATTGTTCAATTTTATGGTTAGTATTCCTTTATGCTGTTTTGCTGTAAATGACAGCAAAACATTTTCTGTATTCTTTAAATCAGATATTCTGAATGGAACCTCTTTTTTTGCCTCATCAAACAGCCCATGCCTTATTATAAACGGGTTGATTGTATCTAATTCCTGGGCATTTATTGTCTTATACAAGTAAAACGGCGAGATGTCATGCTCATACTCCTTTTCTTTTAGATAATCAAGCCTTCCTGGGTATTCAAGCAGCAAAATACTTTCTTCCTCTCCCTCACTAACACCTTCATCATCTTTTTCAACAGTCTTATTTTCCCCCAGCAACTCTGCCCTTTCCTCTGGGGGAAGAAATATAATATACAGTATAATCAATCCAACAACAAGGGCTATAAATCCGGTTGCACTAGCAGCACTAGTGCCTTGAGCTTTTTTATTATTCATAGGTGACCACCTAAGCCTAAATAGATAACTTAATATATATAAGTTTTCCTATTTTAAAGGTATGAAACAAATTTACTTTAATTCAAGGAAGGCAGAGCTAAAGCTTAAGATTGAAAACATGGATGATCTCTGGTGCTTAAGCCAGGTAATAGAGCCAGGTGATCTTGTTAAAGGCAAGACCATAAGGAAAATAAAAATAGGCGAGACCAACCAAAGAAAGGTTAATATTGTTAAGAAACCTGTTTTCATTGAAATAAGAGTTGAAAATGTTGAGTTTCATGAATATTCCTCTATTTTAAGGGTTTCCGGAACCATAACACAGGGTCCGGAAGACATACAAAAAGGCTCTTACCATACATTCAATCTAGAGCCCGGCTCTGTAATCACAATAACAAAAAAACAATGGCTGGGCTTTCAGATTGAAAAGATAAGACAGGCATCAGTTGAAACCAAGAAAATATTGATTTGTGTTCTTGACAGGGATAATGCATGTTTTGGGCTCTTAAAAAAACAGGGCTTTGGCCTGCTTTCAGAAATAAAAGGAGATGTTGAGAAAAAGGCAGACCTGAAAGCAAAAGCAGGAAATTTTTATAATGAGGTTATAAAAAAACTTTATGATTACACTGAAAGATACAAAATTGAGAGCATAATACTTGCAAGCCCTGCATTCTGGAAAGAGGATTTAATGAAAAACATAAAGAATGAGGAGACTAGGAAAAAAATAACCTTGGCAGCATGCTCCTGCTCTGGAAAAGAGGCAATTAATGAAATATTGAAAAGGCCTGAGGTAAAAAACGTTTTAAGACAGCAAAGAATTGCAAAGGAGCTAGAGCTAGTTGAGGCATTGTTAGAGGAAATATCAAAAAATAATTTAGCTGTTTATGGCCTGAAAGAAACAGAAAAAGCTGTTAATGCAGGGGCTGTTGAAAAGCTTCTTGTAACAGACAGGCTGATACAGAAAACAAGGGCTGAAAACAGGTTTGAAAAAATAGACCAGCTTATGAAAAGCACAGAAAGCATGAAAGGCATTGTCAGCATAATCAGCTCAGGCCATGACGGCGGAAAGAAGCTGGACGGCCTCGGCGGGATTGGGGCTATCCTAAGATATAAACTGAGTTATTAAGTTTCTGGCTAAATCTCTTTCTCATAAAGATAAAATTTATTTCCTTTCTTGTATCCTCTTTTTTCACAAAATCGCTGCATGTTACTATTTTCTGTCTTAACAAGGCCAATAATTGTCTTTAAACCATTTTTCTTGCAGTGTTTTTCATATGACTCATACAGTTTTGTTCCAATCCCTTTTGATCTATACTCAGGCAAAACTACGAAATCCACAAAAAAAGAGTATTTCTTTTCTTTCCATATTTCAGCCATTAAAAGACCAACAACCTTTGTGTTTTGTTCTGCAACCAAAACAAGATTTATCTTTTTATCTTTAATAGAGTCAACTACATACCCTTCAGAGTAGAGTGCATCTATTTCTCCACAGCCCTGCAGTTCAGGGGTTTTTTTAAGCAGATCTAAAATTGTTTCTGTGTCTTTTAATTCTGCGTTTCTTATTATCATTTTCTTCATACAAAAACTTATTATATATAATCTTATCTGCTTCTCACAACCCTAAATGTTTCCCTTGCGATTTGCAGTTCCTCATTGGTCTGGATGACCATGGCCATTACTTTTGAGTCTTTTGCTGTTATGATTATTTCATTGTTTTTGTTTTTTGTTTTGTCAATTTTAAGGCCAAGATATCTAAAATGCTTCAGAATTCTTTCTCTTGCATAAAATGCATTCTCGCCTATCCCCGCCGTAAAAACAATCACATCAACGCCGTTCATTGCAGCTATGTAAGCTCCAATATATTTTGCAACCTTGTAGCAAAGAATATCTAATGTTAAGCTGGCCCTTTTGTTTCCTTTTTTTTCATTTGCCCACAAAACCCTGACATCAGGGCTTATTCCAGATATTCCAAACAAGCCTGATTTTTTGTTTAATAAATTATCAATTTCCTTTAAAGAAAGTTTTTCTTTTTTCATTAAAAACAAGATTATACTAGGATCAATATCACCAGACCTTGTCCCCATAACAACTCCTTCAAGGGGAGTAAAGCCCATTGAAGTGTCAATACTCTTTCCATTTTTTATTGCAGCAATGCTTGAGCCATTTCCAAGATGGCAGGTTATTATCTTTAATTTTTTGTAATCCCTGTTTAGGATTTCAGCTGCTTTTCTTGAGATATATTTATGGGAGGTTCCATGAAAGCCATAGCGCCTTATTCTATATTTTTTATAGTAATTATATGGAACTCCGTAGATAAATGCCTTTTCAGGCATATTTCCATGAAAGCCGGTGTCAAAAACAGCAACCTGCTTTATATCAGGCAAAAGTTCTTTGCAAACCCTTATTCCAGTAAGGTTTGCAGGATTATGCAGCGGGGCAAGACTACTTAATTCTTTCATTTTTTTTATAACCTTATCATCAACCAGAACAGGCTCTTTGAAATCCTCACCGCCATGGACTGCCCTGTGGCCTATTGCCTTTATTTCATTAAGTGAGCTTATTATATCATTAGCCAGGATTATGTCAAGAACATTTTTTAGTGCAATTTTATGGTTTTTAATTTTTTTTCTTATTTTCCTTTTTTTGTTTTTTAGTTCATACAGGATAAAAGAATCTTTTAAGCCAATGCCGTCAGCAATTCCCTTAATCAAGACATCTTCTTTTTCCTTAATCTCAAAAAGCTGGAACTTTAATGAGCTTGAGCCAGAATTCAATACTAATATTTTCATCTTATTAACCCTTTTATGTTTTGGGCCTGCACAACAGTTATTGCTGTCAAGTCAACAATATCCTGGACAGAGCAGCCCCTTGAGAGGTCATTCATCGGCTTTTTCAGGCCCTGAAGTATTGGGCCGATTGCCCTTACATTTCCTAATCTTTCAACAAGCTTGTAGGATATATTGCCAGAGTTAAGGCTTGGGAATACAAGCACATTGATTTTTTCCCTGCAGTTAATTTCAGGGCATTTTATCTCGCAGACATTTTCTATAAGCGCTGCATCTGCCTGGATTTCACCAACAACATTCAACCCGGATTTTCTGGCAATCTTTACTGCTTTTCTCACTCTGTCAACATCCTCTCCTTTTCCAGAGCCAGCTGTTGAATATGAAAGCATACCTGCCTTTGCTTTTTTATTAAAAAGAGCTTCAAAGGTTTTAATTGAAAGCATTGCTATTTCTGCAAGCTCATCTGGAGTTGGATCTGGAATAACAGCACAATCAGCAAATAACAAAACTTTTTCATCCTTTATCATAAGCATTGCTCCAGATGCTTTTTTAACACCTTTTTTTGTTTTTATTATCTTAAAAGCAGCCCTTATTGTGTCTGCCGTTGTATAAGATGCCCCGCAGACAAGGCCGTCAGCATCATTATTATAAAGCATCATTGTGCCAAAGTAAAGCCCATTTTTCAGCATTTTTTTGGCGTCATCCAGGCTTATCCCCTTGCCTTTTCTTAACTCAAAAAGCCTTTCTGCATATAAGTTAAATTTCTCTGATTTTAAATGGTCAACTATCTCCACGCCTTTTAAATCCAGCTTAAATCCATAAATCTTTTCCAATACTTTTTTCACATTGCCTAAAAGAACAACTCTTGCAATACCTTTTTTCAGGATAATCTCAGATGCCTTCAAAATCCTTTCGTCCAATGCCTCTGGGAAAACAATTTTTTTGGGATTTTTTCTGGCCTTTTTTATTATGCTGTCCAAAACCCTCATAATCAGATTAACTTTCTTTTATTTATTTAAAACTTTTCATTTAGAACCCAAACAAAACATTTTGCTATAAACTTAACAATTTAAAACATAATTTAAGCAGCTTATCAAAATTTAAATTAAAACACTATTCCCACCTTAAGCTTGTTTTCACGTGGAAAAAAAGCCCGGAAAAAGATAACATTTAAATAATAGTTGCACATAATTTTATCAGGGTTTTTTAACTAAATGGTTACATATTAAAAATTATGACTAAAAAATGTTAAAAAACAATAACATATTAATAGTAGTAATCTCATTTCATTCATATTCAAAATAAAAAAGAGGTCGGGGTGAGGGATAATGATAGTAAAAGAGGAATTTTTAAGCAGACTGAAACTGTATTTTTCTTTGAATTTATACGAAGTAAAAATCTGGACAGCTCTCTTGTCAAGAGGGGTTTCAACTGCCGGCGAATTAAGTGATATTGCCAATGTTCCAAGGTCAAGGAGCTATGATGTCCTTGAGTCGCTGGAGAAAAAAGGCTTTGTTATCATGAAGTTTGGAAAGCCAATAAAGTACATGGCTGTCCCTCCTGAAGAGGTTGTTGAAAGAGTAAAGAAAAACATGAGGATAGATGCAGAGACAAAGGTCAAAAGGCTTGAGGAACTGAAGAAAACAGAAGTCCTGGGCGAGTTAAAGACCCTTTTCACACAGGGCGTTGAACTTGTTGAGCCAAGCGACTTGTCAGGCTCCCTTAGGGGAAGGCATAATCTTTACAACCACCTTGACTTCACAATAAAGAGTGCTGAGGAAACAATCACTATTGTGACAACATCTGCTGGCTTAGTAAGAAAGGTAGAATCCCTCAAAGGAACGCTTGAAAAGGCAAAGAAAAGAGGGGTCAAAATAAGGATAGCTGCGCCAATAACAAAAGAGTGCAGGGCAGCTGTTAATGACCTGAAAGGGATTGCAGAAATAAGGCATATTGATAAACTAAATGCAAGATTTACAGTTGTTGATGGCAAGGAACTAATTTTTATGGTTCTGGATGACAAGGAGATACACCCCACATATGATATAGGCATATGGGTAAACACACCTCTTTTTGCTTCAGCACTTGAGCAGTTGTTTGAGCTTGCATGGAAAGACATGAAGCCAGCAATAAAAATAATAGATTAGTAACTGGCTTTATTTCTTGTTTTTTATTATTCGCAAAACATTTAAATAAGGCCATTGCTCTTTATTTTTTATGGCATTAATATCCGGGATTGATGAAGCAGGCAGGGGCCCTGTCATAGGGCCTTTGGTCATAGCAGGAGTCTCAATAAATGAAAAAGACCTTGATAAATTAAAGAAGCTAGGGGTAAGGGACTCTAAGCTGCTAAGCCCAAGGCAGAGAGAAGGCTTATTTAACAAAATAATCAATGCAGCAAAAAAACATAAAATTCTCATAATCAAGCCCAAGGAGATAGACTCTGCTCTTAAATCAAAGGACCTCAACCTGAATTGGCTAGAGGCAATTAAGTCAGCGGAAATTATAAACTTCTTAAGGCCAAAAAAAATCATAATTGACTGCCCAAGCAACAATATTTCAGCTTACAAAAATTTTTTAAAAAAACATTTGAAGGACAAAGAAACAAATCTTATCTTAGAACATAAGGCAGATTTAAAGTATTTAATTGTGTCAGCTGCGTCAATAGTTGCAAAGGTGACAAGAGATAGGGAGATAAAAAAAATACAGGAAAAAATAAAAGAGCCAATTGGCTCTGGCTATCCCTCTGACCCTGTTACAATAAATTTTCTGGAAAAAAACCACAGCAATTACCCGGAGATTTTCAGAAAGCAATGGCTGTCATGGAAAAAAATAAATAAAAAAAAGAAACAAAAAAGCTTAAAAGATTTTCAATAAAACTTATTCTTCTGTTGCTTCTTCTGGAGCCTTTTCCAGAACAGCCTCATAGTACTTTATAGGCTTTATATCTGTTATAACTGTCTTGTGCATTACAAACTTTCCGTCCTTGCTTTTTGCAACCCTGCTCTCAACTATTGGCATGTTCTTTATTTGCTCTAATCTTTTTTCGCTAAATTCCATTTTCAACCCCCTAAAATTTTTAATCTCCCATTTCAGGAAGATTATCCAATTGGGTTGGAAATAATTCTTTATATGGGTTTTTCAAAAAAAACCAGCATATTTCCAGTATTGTTGAAGAAATTACGAAAATTATGAAAATATGTTACCTTATTTCTATTAAAGTTGCTGCAAAAAGAAATAAAAATATTTTATTTGCTTTTACTTAATGTTTATTTTTCATAGCCAAAACCATACTGCCCGTTTATCTGTATGGGGTTTTCATTCTCGTCCTCGAAATGAACAATGAAATCCTTTGTTATCCCAAGCTCTTTCTTAAGCTCATTGTAATCTTTGCTCATTAAACTGCTTAATGCCTGCTCATCAACCTCATCCCCAATAAGTATTTTGCTGATGATG
>Ga0172364_10001613_pt1 | contig 17557 bp, 20 predicted proteins | sample LakKivSesite10cm_FD_114545 | JGI IMG/M metagenome (GOLD analysis project Ga0172364, IMG submission 114545) | Sediment microbial communities from Lake Kivu, Rwanda - Sediment site 10cm | ecosystem: Environmental > Aquatic > Freshwater > Lake > Sediment | place: Rwanda: Western Province, Lake... | reverse complement strand
TTGTGCTTAGTTCTGAACAGAGAAGCAGCAGAAAACCTCAGAAGACCAGATAAAGCAGTCTCACCAACATACTTCAACACGTAATAAAGGGACAAGGCAGCGCTCTATTATGAAATTCTAAATAAGAAGGAAAGATGATGGTATAATCAGCTCAGAAAAGGCCCATGTCGAGTGTTATATTTATGAGAGATTCAAAAACAGAATCAGTTAAGGAATTTTATGAAAGAACAGCAAAAGACTATGATAAAGAGTATGAGGAACCCCACTGGAAGCTTTATAACGAAATTACTTGGGAAAACCTAAAACAGTTCCTTCCAAAAAGAAAGACAGCGCTTATTTTGGACGCTGGAGGGGGAACAGGGTATTGGGCTATTAGGATGGCGAAGCACGGGTACAGAGTTGTTTTGACGGATATATCTGAAAACATGTTGAAAGTGGCTAAAGAAAAAGTAAAAATGGAAAAATTGCAGGAAAAGATTGAAACAAAAAACGTTGACATAAGAGACATGTCGTGTTTTCCATCTAACAGTTTCGATATGGCAATAGCTGAAGGCGACCCAGTTTCCTATTGCCTAGATGCAAAAAAAGCCGTAGAAGAACTGGCGAGAGTTGTTAAAGAAAACGCGCATGTAGTTGTCTCGGTAGACTGCAAATACGCTATGATTCACAGAGTCCTGATTCCCAATTTGATTCAAGAAAACTTCTCAAAACAAGCGTCCAAAAAATTAGTACAATTTCTCAAAACGGGCATCATCAAAGGAGACTTTGAGTTTCAAGCATTTACACCAGAAGAATTGAAGACCCTCTTTGGAACTTGTGGATTGAAAGTAATCCGAATAATAGGCAAACCAATTCTAGCGCAACTAATTACAAGAGAAAAAAGAGACGAAATAATCGAAAAAAATTTCGCAAAAATGCTCAAGCTAGAGCTAAGATTTTGTGACGCTCCAAGCCTGTTGGGAGTCGGAGGGCATCTAGAAATTGTAGGAATCAAGCGCGGGCACCATTAGTAAAGCCAATAAACACGCAGCTTACCAGTTCTTAGGATGGAGGCCGTCTTGATGGATGATCCTCTTCTCGCTTTTCAGGGTCTTCTCGCTTTCCATGGCGGTCTATTATTCATCTTCCTGAGTCTGCACCACTTCCTAACGGGCAAATCGTTCAGCGATCAGGAACAAAAGAGTCTAGCAATAGGAAATCCTGCAACATTACTCGGATTCTTTGTACTGCTCATCTGCAACGTAGTCAGTCCTGCTTGGGTTGACTTCACAGTGTTCCAACTGAGTTTGAGCGCAACGTACGTACTGACCAGTGTAATTCTAAGGGCTCGCGCAGTTCTGAGGAACCAAGTACAAACTGACACAATCATGGAAAGATAATCACTTTCAGATAGCGTCGACCAGAAACAGTTCGAACAGGAAAATGGTGTAGTTGAAAGCATGTTCCTATGGAACTAGGTTATTCCCAATTCCAAGTGTGCTTATGGTGTGAGCCTAAATTTGTCCCGTGGATAAAGCGTAACTTCTCTTATGTTCTTCTTACCTGTCAACATCATCGTCAATCTTTCCAAACCTATGGCCCAGCCTGCATGCGGAGGCATTCCATAATCAAAAGCTTGCAAATGATGCTTGAACGATTCTGGGTTAAGACCTTTTTCCTTCAACCGTTTAACCAACAGCTCTCTGGAAGCTATTCTCGTTCCGCCTGAAACCAGTTCTATCCAACGCCACATCAAGTCAAAACCTTCAGATATCTCTGGGTTGTCATCACGCGGCTTTATGTAGAAAGCCTTGGATTCCGTTGGCCAGTCAACTATGAAATAGAAATATGGATGAATCTTGCCTATAGTTCTGAGCGCCGGTGTGGGTATGTCTTCTCCCCACGGAATTTCTATGTCTTCACGCTTCAATTCTTCCAGAACTTCCGAGTATTTCAACCGCTTGAAAGGGATCTCTGGCACCTTTATGCTATGTTTGAGTAGGGCAAGTTCTCTTTGACACTTTTCAGCGACGATTTTGCAGACATGTTGCATCAATTGTTCGAGTATTTTCATTACATCCTCGGCTGTGGCAAAAGCCTCTTCAATATCTATGGATACGAATTCGCTTAAGTGTCGACGTGTGTGGGACATTTCAGCCCTGAAGAATGGTCCGATCTCAAAAACCTTCTCAAAGCTCATCACAAGCTCTTCTTTATACAATTGTGGGCTCTGTGCGAGAAACGCCTTCCTGTCGAAGTAGTCAACAGGAAACAGTGCTGCTCCGCCTTCGGTCGCTGAGGCAATTATGCGAGGAGTATGCACCTCTAGGTAGCCTCTTTCAAACAGGAAATCTCGAATTGCCTCTACGGCGGTGTGCTGAACCTTGAAGATTGCAATATTTTTTTCTTGACACAAGTCCAATGCCCGCGCGTCCAAGCAAACTTCCAAGTTTGCAGGTGTCTTTCCTGTTATGTCTATTGGCAATGGTTCAGCAGTGTTGAAAATCCTAATCTCCTTCGGCAGCACTTCGACACCTCTGGGCGTCATCTGAGTTTTCTTAACTGTCCCTTTCACGCCTATGCTATACCGTTTTTGTAGAGCATCCGACTTCGATAGGACTTCGGTGCTCGCTTTTTTGCGCAAAACAGTGACTTGAATAGTGCCCTCCCTATCTTGCAATATAATGAAGCGGATTCCTCCCAAATCCCTAACTTCTTGAACCCAGCCAAAAAGCGTGACCTCTTCGCCGTCCATCTCAGGCATAACATCAACAGAATAATGTGTTCTACGCCAATCACCGATTTGATCCAACTTCATAAACGCACCGTCTTCGCCTAGTCTGCAAACTCCACTCGCAACGTGATGTTGCGAACTTTACCTGCAATCTCCTTTAAAGCCTTTACATCAAAAGACGAATGTGCCCCGCGTCTACGCCTCAAAATAACCCGAGTTTCAGTGCTTCCATCGGGCAACCATATCGTGTTAATCGCCATGATGCTCAAGGGGGCAAACAGATCTTCCAAAAATTTCCTGTCATCAACTCCATACTCTAAAACACGAACACTCTTGCCAGTTTCCTCACCTAAAGCTCTAATGATTTTTCCACCATACCCTAAAAGACGCGGAACATCTCCGGGACCGACGACTATTGCCAGAGTTCTGTCCGCGTCAATGGCCTTATGAAAATAGACGTTCTGAAGCGAAGGATACTTCTCCTCTAAGGACAGTAAGATGCGGGCGACTTTCAAGTCTAACTCGCTTACTTCTCCAGACTTTAATTTGGTTAAACATTTTTGGCATAGTATACCACTTTTCAAGCAGAAGCTGCAAAGACCCGTCTTCAACGATAAAATCGCCCTCCGCAAACAAAGGAGGGGCGGCGGAGCATTGGGACCTTATTGGTAGACGCTATTTTAGCGTTCAAGCGAAATCTCGATTGTACTGACGTTTGAAGGCGAGCCACCCTCTTCTCTGGGTGCCATCTGCTGCGTGCCAATGCCAACTTTCTTGATCTTCACGTCCGGCAGGAATCTGCGTCTAACGACTTCAACCACGTCAACCGCTCGGCTTATGGATCTCCCTCGTGCTTTAACATTTACTTCTTTCGCTCCGCCGTGAAAGAGGGTTATGCATGCCAGTACATAGTTCATTACTGGCTTATTTCCGATCAACACTGCATTGCTTTCCGACATTTGTACCGCCTTACTCCTAGTTCTTACATTTTCTATAGGCTCGATAACCTTCTTTGTCGGTAAATAAATAGATTACGGTTTTAACTTCCAATTAGCAAGAAGTCCAAACCTGAAAAACCATCTCTTTTCTTGCTCTCTACTCGCTAAACATTTAAATGAATGATACTATTGTAAAGTTTCAGCTTAACAAACTACAACAATCGTGGGGAAAGATTTGGAAGCACTTACAAGGCGTTCAATCCAGCTCCTACGAATGCTTTACGAAAAGGGCAAATCTACAAAGGCATACACATTGCATTTAAAACAAGACGAGCTAGCAGGACAACTGAACATAAGCAGACAAGCCCTGAACGTTCATTTGCGAAAGCTCAGAAACCTCGGCTACATCCGCACTGGCAGAGGCTTCATAGACGTAACTGACAAGGGACTAAACGCACTCGGGATATCCTCAACTCCAGCCTTCATATTCATCAAGGTATCACCACTAAAAAGAAGCTATGCCTATGACAAAATCAAGGAACTCGCAGTTCAAAACGCTTTCAGAATCGCGGGCGACGTTGACGCACTTGTAATGGTGAACCGAGAAAAACTTGACGAAGTATTGAAAAAGCTGTCTTCTATTGATGGGATACAGGACACAAAATCATACATCGCAATAGAAACCATAAGATAAAGGAGACAATTACAATTGAAACTCTTCGAATATGAATCAAAAAACATACTGGCACAATATGGAATTTCAACACCTCCAGGTGGACTGGCAACAAACGCAAGCCAGGCATCCGAAGTGACAGCCAAACTCAAACTGCCTGTCGCGGTTAAATCGCAGGTGTTGGTGGCAGGAAGAGGCAAAGCCGGCGGAATCCTGTTCGCTGATTCCATCGAGGAAGCGGGAAAGGCTGCAGAAAAACTCCTGAGCATGCAAATAAAGGGCATACCGGTCAAGAGTGTGTGGATCGAAGAAAAAATCCACGTGAAGAGAGAGCTTTACTTCGGCATAACAACTGACAGGTTTAATCAAACCTATGTTGCAATTGCTTCAGCCGTCGGCGGAACAGAGATAGAAGAAGTAGCCGCGAAAACCCCTGAAAAAGTCATAAAAACCCCAATAAATCCCCAGCTTGGCCTCCGCCCATTCCAAACCCGACAAGTTGCCAGAAGAATAGGGTACGCAGGCAGTCAGATTTCCGAACTTGGAAGAATTTTTGAAAGATTATACGCTGCAGGCATGGATTATGACGCAGAACTGATTGAAATGAATCCTCTAGTTGAAACTGCCGACGGAAAATTTGTAGCGGCTGACGCCCGCATAATACTAGATGACAACGCCCTGTTCCGTCACCAAGAATACAAGAAGAGGCTCTTGGAAGGCGAAAGCGAGATTAGCCCGCAAGAACTGGAGGCCATGAAAAACGGTTTGGCATACGTGAAACTTGACGGAAACATAGGGGTCATCGGCAACGGAGCAGGCCTTGTAATGGCAACGTTAGACACAATCCAATACTACGGCGGAAAACCAGCAAACTTTCTCGACGTCGGAGGCGGAGCCCCCTCAGAAAAAACTGCCTTAGCCCTCAAAATAGTGCTCTCAGACCCAAAAGTCAAAGCGCTTTTCATAAACATTTTAGGCGGAATCACCCGTTGCGACGAGGTTGCAAAAGGGATCTTGGAAGCAAAAGAGAAAGTCGGAGTAACAAAACCCATGGTAATCCGGCTAGTAGGCACAAATGAGGAAGAAGGAAAACGAATATTGACAGAATCCGGAATCCACGTATTAGAAAGCATGGAAGAAGCGGCGCAGCGAGTTGTTGAAATCTCCAGACAGGGAGGCAAATAGAATTTGGGAATAATAATTGACAAAAACACAAGTGCTATCGTCCAAGGCATAACAGGGGCTCAAGGAAGCTTCCATGCGAAGCTTATGCTGGAATATGGTACAAAAATTGCTGCAGGCGTAACCCCTGGAAAAGGCGGAAATCAGGCCAACACTATTCCAGTTTTCGACACGGTTGAAGAGGCGCTGGAAAAGCATCCTGCAAACGCTTCAATAATTTTCGTGCCTGCTCCGTTCGCTGCAGATGCGGCTTTGGAAGCCATGGAAAACGGGATAAAGACAGTTGTAATAATAACCGAGCATATTCCAATAAAAGATGCGATCACTGTAATGGCATACGCGAAACAAGTCAACGCAACAATAATCGGGCCGAACACTCCGGGCATAATAACCCCTGGAGCATGTAGGCTTGGCATTATGCCTTCGCATATCTTCAAGGCCGGCAGCATCGGCATGGTTTCAAGAAGCGGAACCCTCACGTATGAAATAGCAGCCGGCTTGACCGGGAGGCAATTGGGACAATCAACATGCCTTGGACTGGGGGGAGATCCAATAATAGGATTAAACTTTATAGACGCCCTAAAACTGTTTGAAAGCGATCCGCAGACAAAAGCCATTGTTTTGATAGGAGAAATAGGCGGCAACCTCGAAGAATTAACGGCAAAATACATTACAATGGAAAAGTACCCAAAACCAATCGTCGCTTTTATAGCCGGGCGATCAGCTCCACCCGGAAAACGCATGGGCCATGCAGGTGCAATAGTGATGGGCAAAGCCGGGACAGCTGAGAATAAGATTGAAGCCTTCCAAAAGGCGGGCGTGGAAGTGGCTGAAAGACCAAGCGACGTAGCTGAACTATTGTCGAAACTTCTTCACACATGAAAGGCAATGGGCATTATTTTACTCTGGAAATTGGCAAAAAGTATATTTGACACTGGGGCGTCTGAGTGTTAGCCACGGAGAGAAACCAAATAGATGCCAATACTGGATCCGCTCAAGAAGACCCTTGCTCAAAAACATAGGCTCTACATGAAAATATGCCGAGAATGCGGTGCAAGAAACGCTGCCACCGCGGTGAAATGTAGAAAGTGCCGCAGCAAGAATTTACGCTGGAAGAAAAGAGAAATTGTGAAGTAGTTTTCATCTTGCTTTTCGTTAAAGGGTTCTGAACAAGGTTTCAATGTTAAAAGCGGTGTTTGCGCACCCATTTTTTATTAGAGGAACTGTTTGGCCGCTCACGTTCATGGCTTTCAACGCTTCACCCCCGGCTCTTACCTCTTCCCCGCAGGCAACTCCAACAATGCCTTCATAATGTTTTGCGTTCAAAATCTTCGGAATGCAGGAGCCGCCGGGTAAAATGTAAACGTCGTAGCCTTTTTTCTGAGCGAAAAGCGCAGCCCTTCCGACTGGACAGTCCGGTGAGCAATGGGCACAAATGTAGGATGGAATGTTGGGGTCGAAGGATGCCTTGCATCGATTGTCCATAAATTTTCTGGAACAGTGTGGCAGAAATAATGCCCTTTTTTTCGTTTGAACAAACTTCTCCCTCTCAATGAGGTTTATAGCTTGCACCTCTATCAGATCCTGAAGCAGAGTCACAGCTTCAGACAGGTCAAGGCCCGTTGCCTCTTGAATCTTGAACTTCTTTATCATTTCTTGCACGGTTTGACCAACTTTCTTGTGCATTCCCCTTTGATAGCCAACCCTAGCGATTTCGGTGAAGAAGAAACGAGGAATCCTCGAAAGGTCAAAGGTGAACCTGTAGGGCATAATTTACCTAATAGAAGGACAAACCTTTAAAATTAACTATTGATATACTAGCTTCAAACTTGAGTAGCCCTGAGTGCTAAGGAGGCTCACCATTGCCGAATATATTTAGACGGAAGGAAAAGAAAACAAAGGTGGAGCCAGTAAAGAAGACAGAGCTTGAAGAGCTTTGCGGAGACGATAAGGAAACGTATGATGCGTTATTTTCAATCATGTTTCTTGACCCTAGAAAAATTCCGACTTCTATGAAGCAAGCGGCCGAGAATGGGAAAAAGAGTGAAAAGGAGAAAGATTTTGTAAATGCTAGAATGTGGTACGAAGTTGCTGGAGGACTGGCAATGTACGAAGGAAATGTGAAAAAAGTCATAGAATACTACGGGGACGCAGAGAGGGTTACGGGTAGAAAATATCTAATCTTGAAGAATCCGGAAAAGGCTGTGGCGAAAGCGCAAGAATATTACAAGAAATATTTGCAGGTTTAATCTGTAGGAAAGCATAGGCGACATGGACACAAATGAGGATTAACCGTCAAGTTTTGTCATTTCTCTTTTTCTCCATACCCTAAAAGGTCTCTGAGAGATTTTACTTCATCCCGTAGCATGCTTACCTCGCTTTCCAGAGCATTGACCCTCGATTCTGCAACTTTCTTTAACTTTTCAATCTCAATCATCAAATTGGCACGTTCAGTTTCCAACGTGTTTATTTTCTCACGCAGATTCATCAATGTCTGCATAAGTTCCCCTTTTATGCCTTTAATTCTTTCAACCATACTTTTAATACTTGCTGTCTCCTCAATCCTCGTTTCAATTTCCACGGCGGCTCTAAACCTAGCTTTACATTTCGGGCAATCAAAAATCCCCGCAAGTTTTGGTTTTTCGCCTTCTTTCAATGGCTTTCTCGAAGGAATAGGCCAAGTCTTAACAGGGGTCGTTACGTCGTTGCCACATTTTGGGCAATTGACCAAATAATCTCCTCTCCTCCTGTAATCATCATGCATTGAGTTTAAAATGTGTTTTGCATTGGGCACGTGACCGAACATGGCGGTGAGACTTCTAATTCTGAACTATGACAAATAGGGCACGTGAAAGTTCCTAGACTGATTGGGACAAACTCGAATACGAAGAACGATTAGGATTGCTAGAAGGAGAGAAAGAGTCTAGCTGTGAGCCAAGCTTTTCTGGAACTGGACTCTATAAGCGACGTGGACATTAAGAAAAAGGGAAGAAAAGTTTTAGAGTGTTATCTGGAACGTTAGCCGGTCAACAAGCTCCTTGTAACGGTTTCGGATAGTGACTTCAGTCACCTGTGCTATCTCAGCTATTTCCCTCTGCGTTTTTCTTTCGCCTGTCAACACTGAAGCGATATAACTTGCTGCGGCAGCGATGCCAGTGGGACCGCGGCCCGAAGTAAGTTTAAGCTCTTTTGCAGCTGCCAAAATTTTATGGGCGATTTCTTCGACTTTTCCTTGCATTGTTAACTGGTTTGAAAACTTTGTTATGTATTGGCTTGGTTTGAGCGGTGGAATAGAATAGTTAAGCTCTTTGATTAGAAAACGATAACTGCGACCGACTTCCTTCTTGTTCACGCTCGACGCTTGTGCTATCTCTTCCAGAGTTCTAGCCAAACCGCATTGCCTGCACGCCAAATATATCGCTGCTGCAGTTACGCCTTGAATCGATCTTCCACGTATCAGTCGTTCTTTCACAGCCTTTCGATAAATGACTGAAGCTGTTTCAAGAATGCTCTTGGGAAGATTCAGGTTGTTGGCGATTTTTGTGATTTCAGACAAGGCAAAAGCAAGGTTGCGTTCCGTTGCGTCTGAAACTCTTATACGGCGCTGCCATTTTCTCAGCCGATATACCTGAGCTTTTTGACCTGGCGACAGGCTTTTTCCGTAGATGTCTCTGTCATGCCAATCGATCATCGTTGATAAGCCTTTATCATGAATCGTGTAGGTTAATGGTGCACCGACCCTTGTCCTCTTAATCCTTTGTTCGTTATCAAAAGCCCTCCACTCTGGTCCTCTATCTGTTATCCTTGCAGCCAGTACGAAGCCGCAGTTCATGCAGACGATTTCGGCGGATTCATAATCGCGCATAAGCCTTGTACTACCGCATTCTGGGCAACTTTGAACCTTTACAGGTTCGGGGTTTTGCGCTGGTGGCGCTGAATCCTCCTCTGCATGTGCTTCTTCATTGTCATCCATACCTTTTTTTCTCCTTTCTCCTCTTTGAGGGGAAAATATAGACCTTTTTATTTGTCAATTTCTCAGGATCTCGGACTGTAGGCCTTATGGCTGCGTAAGGCGAGGATACTGGACCAAGTATGTCAAAAATCTTTCCAATAGGCTTCAAATTCTCGTCAACAACCGTATCCCCAATTCTTGGAGTGTTCTCAACTTTTGCTATGATGTTGTGACTTGGACTTATATGAAGGATTAGGCCTAATCTCTGCAAACTTTCAATTTCCCCTCACGAAAAGCAAAATGCTTCAACGACGCAGCCTATTTAAACTTTTCTACGTCAGAAATCGTAGCTACACAAACCTTGCTCCCAAACCAGCTCAATCTGGGCACATTTCGATTCAGACTTCACTATTCTTGGTGTTTGAAGTTCTCTTGCAGCGGGCAAATGGTTACTCTTACAAAATGACATCGGGGAATTGCTGCTGGTTTGTCATGATAGATGGAAAAGTTTCTGTCTGAGCATTTAAGCTGATTTCTGCGCTCTGATGTTTACGCAGTAGCTCTGTTCGCACCTGAAAATCAATTAAGAAAGAATTGAGCCCCTGCCCGTCTGATGGATTTTGAATTTTGAGAAAGATGAGCATTCATAAAAACGGAGAAAGATTGAAGAAAAGGGTTTTGTTCGACAGGCTTTGAAAATGTTAGTATAGGGGAATGAGCCAAAATTTACCGTAAGAGAAAGAAGTCGAAATTTACGTTGCTAGGGTCGAAACCTTCATAAATGAGGATTGTTGATTAGACTGTGCATTTAAAGGGTGAGGCCTATGTCCAAGCCATTCTACGTAAAGTTTGAGGTTTCGAAGGAGCTGGCAGATGCCGCCTATGAAGCCCTGCAAATAGCCGCAAAAACTGGCACTGTTAGAAAGGGCACGAACGAGACAACGAAAGCTATTGAAAGAGCTCAAGCAAGACTTGTGGTCATAGCTGAAGATGTTCAACCGCCAGAAGTTGTGGCTCATCTGCCTCTACTGTGCGATGAAAGAAAAATTCCGTACATATTTGTTCCGAGCAAGGAGAAGATAGGCAGTTCCATAGGCATTGATGTTTCCGCAGGTGCGGCATGCATCGTTAAAGAAGGGGATGCAATAGGATTAGTTAAAGAGATAATTGCAAGAGTCGAGCAGATCAAAAGAGGAGCAAAGTGATGAGCAAATACGGGAAAGAGGCTGAAAGCGCAGAACTTACGCCTGCAGAGGTGATCCAAGTCATTGGACCCACAGGCGTAACCGGTGAAATCTCACAGGTCAGAGTGCGCATCCTCGAAGGGAAGGATAAAGGACGTATAATAACACGGAACGTTAAGGGACCAGTGCGTGTGCAAGATCTATTAATGCTTAGGGAAACTGAAAGAGAAGCAAAGAAAATTAGCAGATAATTTTGGTTCAAAGTTGTCAGGAGATGTTGCACATGCCAAGACCTAAGAGATGTTCATTCTGCGGCAACGAATTCGCAGTGGGTACGGGCATGATGTACGTCAAGAACGACGGGTCAATTCTATGGTTCTGCTCAAGCAAGTGTAGAAAAAGTTCCTTAACGTTGAGAAGAGATGCGCGTAGACTTAAATGGACAACCTACTTCGGCAAGGAAGAGAAAGGAAAAGCATGAATTTCTGCATTTTCAAAAATAGGTCTTCTTCTGAGCTACCTTTTAATCCCCAACATTTTTTCCCATAAGGGTTTATTGTGAATGCAGCCAACATCTGGTGCCTTCACATTTCCCTCAAAGTAGCTGTAGGCTCTGGCTCTGCACCCCCCGCATATGTACTTGTCAGGACATCTTCCGCACCCTATTTTTTCCCCGTTAACCACGTAATCTTGCAGGTTTTCTCTTGTGCGAAGTTTCCACAGCAGCGGATGATCATCCCATATTTCTTCGAAGCTGTCTTTCAATATGTTGCCGAGCACGGTGTCTTCACCAGTTTGGAAAAAGACGCAGGGTTTTATGTCTCCGTTTGGTTCAAGACAGCAGTAAAGTCGACCTGCACCGCATCCGCCTAAGAAGTTTGCAACGTTTTCCACGCCTTTCTTCGCTGCATAGTGCGCTTCAACCATGAATTTTTCGCCGCACTTTTGTGAAAGCTCTTTCGTCACGCTTGCGTATTGCGGGCACGTGCTGAAAAACCTGTCAACCGTCACATCTGATTTTCCATATTTGCTTTCTTGCTCTTTCTTTTTCAAATACAATTTCAATATTTCTTTCGCGATAGCTTCTAGGACATGGTACCTCTGGTTCGGGGTTAAATCCAGTTCAATATGTGCTTTGGCTCTTCCCGTCGGAATATAGTTGAAATGCATGAATCTCACGCCTAAATCTTTTGACAGTCTTAGCAGTCTATCCAATTCTGCTAAGTTGTCCCCGTGCAAGACGGTTGCGATGCAAGTGTCTATTCCTTCTTCGAGAGAGTTCTTAACGCCTTCGATTGCTCTTTCAAATGAGCCTGGCATGCCTCTAAACTCGTCATGTACTCTGGGCGTTGCTCCGTCAATGCTTATCTCTACATAATCCACTCCGGCATCTTTGATCCTTTTGGCATTATCTTGTGTGATCAAAGTACCATTAGACGCTATGCTTACGTAGCCTACATGTTTCTTGGCGTAGGCTGCGAGTTCGAAGAAATCTCTGCGTGTAAGAGGTTCGCCTCCGCTGAAGGACAACGCTGGTAACCCTATGCCCGATATCTTCGAAAGTATATCCAACACCTGCTTGGCTTCATCCGTGGTCAGTTCTGGAAGTTTTTGACCCGCATTCTCGTAACAATGTTTACATTTCAAATTACATTGATAAGTCAGATTCCAAACAACTTCAAAAGGTCCGCTTGGTGTAAAAGGCACCCGCACACCATATTTTTTTATACCTCTCATCATTAAACCGAAGCCTCTGAGCCAAGCCTCGCCATATTGATTGTTTAGAAACTGACTGCGCATGAAATCCTTATCTACACGAAGAAGACGGCTCCCAAGTCTATAGAAAGGTTTGGCGAGTTTGATGTTTACATGTTGGCAAGCTGGGCAAAGGGAAGCCGGTTCACCTATAAAATCTTTCAAAGAGTTGATGAGCAAGCCACCGTCTCTTGGGCATTGTTTGTCCAAAATACTGATTATACGTTTAAGGAAGGGATTAACTGAAACTTGAAACAAAGAATTCTCTATGGCGTCGATTTGCATAGTAACTCAGACTATAATTGTAACACGCCTTGGTATTAATGGTTACCCTCCTGCCTGCGACACAATTCAGTGTGCAAAGCAAGTACAAATCGCACCCACTTACCATTTCACATTCTAGTTGATCTGTTATACATATGCGAGAGGCATCACTATGAGGCAGGATGATTGAGCATGGGCGAAGAAATGAAACTCGCAGCACCTTGCGGTTTGTATTGTGGGGCTTGTATTGACTATTTAGTTCATAAGGGCTGTCATGGTTGTGGTTGCCAATGTGGCAAATGTGATTCCTTGGGGCACCATGAACAATGCGACATTTACAGATGTTGTTTTGAGCAGAAGAATCTCGAAGCTTGTTCTAAATGTGGAGACTTTCCGTGTGCAAAAGTCATACAATTCTGCTATGACCCTGTCTGGTAGCATCATTTACCAGTAATAGAAAATTTGCGAAGACGTAAGACTATTTGGACAGAAATGTGGCTGAAAGAGCAAAAAGAGACGTGGAGCAACGACTGGTATCTCCGCAGGTGGCTTTGGTTCCAAGAAGAACATGGGGACTGGCTTAAACGATCTCGAAAAGAGATAGGCGACATATTTTCTGAGAAGAAATGACCCTGTAAGGCTTGGTAGCGGGGGGTTGATTTGAACAACCGTTCGAGGCAGCTTGACCTAGCTGCTATCTCTGGGTTTCTCGGAGCACTTAGGCTCTTATGAGCCCAGCGGGTTAATCCTGGCTACCCCACCCCGCTATGCTGGGTTAACAACCTAGGTGAAGGTGCCTTCGGGAGTTAACAGCACATTTTAATTGAAGTTACTAAGTTAAGGTTTTCGATCCGCAAACGGTTTCAGAGACAATCTGCAAGGCACTCTGTTACTCTTTTTAGCATTTTCGATGCAAGCGCTTTTGCTATATCGATCGATCGTTCACTCAATTATCGAACAACTTATGATGGCTGAAAGGAGTAGTATATTCAGTACCATGCCGACGGCAATAGTCTGGACTATTGGGCTGAAGATGCGTTCGGCTATGAAACAAGCGGACAAATTTCCTTCAGGCGTGCGCACTCCTTGTTTTGAGGTCATAAAGGAGTATGGTTCATAATTGTTACTGGTCGGAGTGTCAGTCAATTAAGAAAATCTGGGTGTACATGATGCTAATGAAGGATTTGCCGGGGGCTGCCGACCTCGCGCCAAGGATCGCAATAAGACTGCGATGAACACCAAGACCGGGATTCGGAGAGTTCGAGCGCGATTGTGCCCAAGTCTACAAGACTAGACCAAGGTGATCAGCAGCCCGTGCGTAGTTGTATATGCAATATTAATATTTAATAAAGATTTCTATTCAACCGCCCAACAAGAATACACTTGTTAGTCATCTTGCAAGTGAAAGGTTCTCATCGCAAGACAATACGCTCTTGCGTCCGTTGATTTGAAGGGTTTTGTCTGGGATCTGTTGTGGTGGTGGAGGTATCAGTCGGAAAGAACGGATTTTCGCTATTTTTATGCTCTTGTGAGTTTGTCCGTCAAATCGACTACTCTAAATTCTCCTTGTTCTTGTGTGTGTTGAAGTGTTTCGTATATTTGCAGAGTCTGTTCCGCAGCCTCTCTCCAAGTGAAATATTGTAGAACTCTTTTCCTGCCGTTTTCTCCCCATTTCTTGGCTCTGTCGGGATCGCATAATGTTTCTTTGATGCCCCATGCAATGTCAGTGGGATTTCCTCCATTTACATGCACGCCGTTTTGATCGGGTCCCGACGGAACAACTTGTTCTCTGAAGCCCACTACTCCTTGTGCTCCGACAATTATTGGCTTTGCCATCGACATTGCTTCCAAGCTTACTATTCCAAATGGCTCGTAGGTTGAGGGAAAAATGCAGACATCTGCTGCTGCATAGTGTAGAATGCGTTCCTTCTCAGGCACGAATTCAAATCTACAAGCAACTTTCTCACTTATTCCAAGCCTGTTTGCTGTCTCAATTATGTCATTCTGCTGTTCACCCTTCCCCAAAATGACCAATATAGTGTTCGGATACTCGCTCAGTACAGTAGGCATTGCTTGGACCAAGTTTGTGACACCCTTGACCCACGTAAGTCTGCCGAGGAACAGGACCATCTTTTCATCAGGTTTTATTCCGTACCTGTCACGGATTGCGGCAATATCTTCAGCTCTGCAGTTTCTTGGATTATAATGCTCAGGGCCCACGCCGTTCCAGACTACACTTATTTTTGATTTTGGCCATCCATGCCTTGTCAGGTCCTCTTGCATTGCATGACTTACAGTTATTATTTTGTCTACCTTTTGGGATGTCGCCCATTCAAGATGTGAGACAACTTCTGAACCTGGCCCGCCAGCTCTTCCCCACTCGGTGCTGTGGACATGGAAAACCACCGGTGTTCTTGTTTCGTTTTTAACCATAATACCCGATATACTGCTCAGCCAATCGTGTACACAGACAACGTCGTAGTTGCAGTGTTCCTTTTTCAACATGCTGTTTATGAATTTTGTCGCACTCAGTATGTTATAGATGAAAATGTCGTTAAACATGCGAATGTTTGTGCCCCATTTCTTCAAGTCGTCAATCACAAACATTGGAAAAACATTGCTGGCATCCGCAATCAAGGGTCTATGAACCTCAACACCTTTTATGATCTCTCGGGTCTTCAAATTCCCAGGATTGAGGGTGAAGACCGTCACGTCATTACCCATAGAAACAAACTCACGCGTTATGTACTCTGCGTAGGTTCCTAGGCCCCCCACAAGGGCAGGCGGGTACTCCCAAACAAAGAAACCAATCCTCAATTTCAAACCTCACTAGTAGATTGTTTTCTGTGTGAATTGACGAATAGAATGCCTATTGAACGCAAATCAGATTCCTCTTTGTTTAGGATGCGGTCATGAACGGATAAATAGGTTATGAATTCATAATTTGAACCTAGAGTTTACTTGATCCTCCAAGCTTCTAACATGAAACTCTGCAATCTTGTTGGTCGTGTTCTTAAGTTTGTCAGTTCAAATGTCGAATACCTTATACTCAACACACATTATAGTGTGATTGTAGAATATTTAGATAATTAGGATTCAGCGTGAATCAAACAGGTGTTACTCACTATCAATCTGTATTTATGATTCGGATTTATGGGTCATAAGTATAAAATATACAGTTTATCAGAATTGTCGCTCCAGTCCCGGATTCCGAGGAGAATAGGTGAACAATTGTATGGAGCTTTCAATGGAAACTGGCGACTTGATCAAAATATACGATGAAAAGAATGAATCTTGGAAATTTGTCAAGAAAGACAAAGGCATTAACAAGCAACTGACGATGATAGAAGATACTCTGTCAAGGTTCGGGCTGCTAAAAAATGAGATAAGAGTATACGTTTATCTTGCAAGGATGGGAGAGAGGAAAGCCGGTGAAATAGCAGAGGCTATATCACTTCATCGAACCGAAACTTACAGGATCCTACGTGATCTGGAAAGGAAAGGCATTGTATATTCAGCTTTTGAAAAACCTCTGAAATTTACGGCAGTGCCCTTGGAAAAGGCAATTGACCTGTTGATAGAAGCTCAAAAGATGAAAATTAAACTTTTGGAAAAAGAGAAGGTCGCTTTAGTGGATCTGTGGCTGTCTATGCCTCAGCCTAAAGTTGAGGATAGCAAAAAAGAGATTTTCCAAATACTTGAGGGTGGACAGCAAATAATCTTGAAAGCAAATGAGCTCTTGAGAAGGACAAAAAAGGAAATCCAGATCTTTACGCCAGGAGAATACCTAGCTCAACTGTATCATAGTGATTTTGTAGATAACCTGAAGCGCTACTCGAACAAACTCGACATCACATTGTTGACTGAAAATTCATTGAAGAGCAGATTCTTCATAGAGAAGATGAGTTGGGCGAATCATAGATACCGTGTGGCCGATGTTAAGAATATCCCTTGCTTCATTATCTCTGATAGAAGTGAACTGCTAGTAACCATCCAAGAAAACGATGAAGAAAGAGAGAATGTTGAAAAAAGGAAGTCAAAGACCGTAGCGCTGTGGACAAACTACACTGCGTTTGTCGAAACACTTCAAATGCTGTTCTTCAAACTTTATGAAACGGGTAAGACAGTCCAAGAAATATGTGTAAGAAGTTCCGCTTGACAGGTTCTTTCCTTCTTTGCCATCGTATAGGTTTTCTTTCCATACGTTTTGTGTTTGGCAGAATGAAGATCTAGCAAATCGGCTAGCTATCGTATGTTTATAGTGCAGGCTGGCATCTTGCCGGCCACTGGGCGTTACACATTTTTGGGTTCAATATGAGATCTTCTTGTATTGTCTCCGAAATAGAGAAGTAGTCGGTTCAGATCCTGCTAAGCTTATTCTAACATCTTTCGTGTAAGATTGTCATAATGCCTGCTGGAGTGTCCTAGATGCCGAGCCGTGTCCTTGTTTGTGCTCATTGGTGGTCCTTTTGATTTTCGTGCTGGGCAGTTACTGTATTTCTGTCGTGCAGTTCAATGAAAAGATTTATTAAATCGTACGACAACCGATAGCAACACCGGGATAAAAGAGAGATAAACCATGATACACTATCTTAAAAAGAAAATAGGGGCACGCACGTTATTTAGTAAGCGCGGTATGGTCGGGATTGAAGCCGCTATAGTGTTGATAAGCTTTGTCATCGTTGCCGCTGCGTTCAGCTTCATGGTTGTCAACATGGGTCTTTTCTCTACACAGAGAGGCAGAGAAACAATTCAGCAAGGAGTATCAGAATCAAGCAGTCCGCTAATCATAGATGGCAATGTAATGATAAGAGCGACCTCTGGCACTCCTGCTTCAGTCGATGCGATGATGGTTCCGTTGAAGACAATGGGTGTTAGGTACGTTTCAATGAACCA
>Ga0172364_10001612_pt1 | contig 17558 bp, 14 predicted proteins | sample LakKivSesite10cm_FD_114545 | JGI IMG/M metagenome (GOLD analysis project Ga0172364, IMG submission 114545) | Sediment microbial communities from Lake Kivu, Rwanda - Sediment site 10cm | ecosystem: Environmental > Aquatic > Freshwater > Lake > Sediment | place: Rwanda: Western Province, Lake... | reverse complement strand
GGGCCCGAACCGGGATTTGAACCCGGCACAGAGGATCCACAGTCCCATATGTTACCAGGCTACACTATTCGGGCCATAGCAGGTGTAGATGCATGGCAATATTTAAAAGAAATATTTAAAGCATGTGTATCATACATGACAGACCAAAATAAGCAATAGCTAATTATTATGACGGGTTGCAGGGGTAGCCAAGCTTGGCCAACGGCGCAAGATTCAGAGTCTTGTCCTGCAGAGGTCCGAGGGTTCAAATCCCTTCCCCTGCACTAAAAAAACATATAAAGTAAAATCAACTAAAATTAGAAAAAAAGAAAAAGAAAATTATTTGGTTTTTAAATAATTTCTAGTACACCTAGTATTCCAACTATTAGGACTATAAGTCCAATAAATCCTTGGAATCCACCTAGCCATTTAGCAAATTTTTCTAAATGTTTTCCTACTGCTGGTATAGCTGGCAATATTCCTACTATCATGATTAGACCTGCAAATATCGCAACCATACCAAATAAGGTATCCCATAATCCAATGTATATAACATAGATTATTAGTATCAGACCGATTATCGTGTCAAAACTGCCTAACCATTTTGCAAATTTTTGCAAACTTGGAACTGCGTCTAAAAAGCTCACACATAGTATAAGTCCAGCTACTATATTTAATATGTGTAGTATTTCCATATTTCTTTTCCTCCACCTAAATTATATTTATTGCCCTCAAATAATTGCTTGTTTATATATGTTTCTTTTTAATCAGTAAGGATGCCAAGGAAAGGTTACATCTGATGCTTAAATAATTGGGAAAAGTTGGTTGTAAGTATGAAATGAAAATCTCGTTGAATCTTGCTTCTAGCGAGTTTTTCCATTATGAAATCTACAAGAAATCACTAGAGAATTATAATTTGTTTTGTTCTTTAGAACCTGTTAATATGTATAATGTCATCTAAACATTTTTTGGGGACATGCAGAATATCTTTTTCGTCTCTCCAATATTTAACAGAACCATTAAACTCCTCTACAACAGGATACTCTGCTTTATAACCCAATGCTATAAGAGAATCTACATCAAACTCATTAGGTATTCTGAGTATCTCTTGGATCTTTTCTTTGTTAATATTACACAGTATACAACTGCCTAGACCTTCTTCTTCAGCCATTAATACAATATTCTCAGAGGCAAGACCAACATCCCTCTGATAATATTTGTTGTTTGTATCATTAACAAGTATGACGATATATGCAACTGGTCGCTCATCTTCACCAGGAGCCCATTTAGGGGTTATATAGCCTGCCCAACCAATTTTCTCAAAGATCATAGAGCATAACTCTTTATCTGTAACAATAAAATATTCTAAGGATTGAAGGTTCGCGGCAGATGGAGCTAGTCTAGCAGCATTAACAAACTTTTTAAGTAAAACAAGAGAGATAGGTTTTTGTTGAAAACGTCTGATAGATCTACGTGAAATTATTGCATCATAAACATTCATGGTATTTGCCTCAAAACAATAACCAGCATTTAGAATAAATAAACTTTCTGAAAAAACAAAATTAAAAAAAGTGTTATGCTTTAACTATTCCATAAAAAGGGGTTTTAAATGGCTAAAAAAATGAAGGCTTTTGTTAGAACAGCAACAAAATCAACAGAAAAAAACCTCGTAGAAAATGCAAAAAAATTAAGGGAAAATCCGTATAAACTTATCCCAAAATACGAAGATGACCATTCAAAGAAATATTTTGGAAAAATCAAAAAAACTTTGGATAAAGTTCATAAATTCAGTAATGACACAAAAAAACTAGAAAAACTATCCAAAAAAAGAGGTTTGGATGGAGCCTTAGCCGGTACACTGCTTTTAGCACATTCAGAAAAGGCACCGTACCTAGCAGTTGCCCAGTTTCTTACCGGTGATGTAACCTATGCACAGAGGGGAAAAGCAGATAAAGAGAAACTTGTCGCAGTGCAACATTTCGATGATCCTGTGTTGAGATTACTAGGAATTAAAGATATTGCGATGAAAAAACGTCTATATGTTTATTCATGGGACAATGGATTTATTTCTACTGGTTTTAAACCAAACCCTCCAGAAGAGTTCGTAAATTTTATAATAGACAAGATAGGTTTATCTAAAGAAAAAGGCGTTGTTATCTGTGAGCATATAACTCCTGAAAACACAAAAAAAAAAGAGGTTATTAAAAAAAATTATCTTAGATTACATTGGACGTCTGCAGACATAGTGTTTGCTATATGCGAAGATTGCGCTAAATCAACAGATAATACAATTTTTAGGATAACAAAATATCTTCTAGAACCAAACATATCGAGTGATTTCCAGATAGAAGTTATAAGCCAGGTTATAAAACAAACTTGTTCAGATGCTAAACAAAAAACACTTTACATAGATGAATATCTATCCGGTAAAATAAATGACAGCGAATTTATCAAAAAGAACATTGAACAACGCGACAAAGCAATAAAAACATCTGGAGAAAAGATACTGGTTTTAGATGGAGTCTCATATGGTAGAGACGTGAAAGGTTTTATAGATGCTTTGAAGCCAAACAAATTCGAAAGAATAGGTTTAGAATTCATACTAGAAAAAGTTGATGAACCTGTTGTGCTAAATAATGTAACGCCAAATAAGGTACTGGATTGTTTCTGGAAAAAATATGGTTTAGATGTTATTAGTACGATGGTAAATGGTGAAAACATATCCAGAGATATTTTTTCTCTAAACGACACACCATCGAATATACTGGAAATGGCTTTCAACTACAAGGAGCGGCAGGATATCTTGTCTCACCTTCCTAGATACAGGTTTTTGCCACCTCTAGCAAAATTTGTTGATCATATAGCAAGAACCTATAAGGCATTTGGCGAGGAAAAAGCCCTTAGCGAAATAAAGAAAAGACCTGATGATCCAAAGGGTAAATCATTGGCATATGCTTTTTTGTTGGTTTTTGGTAAAGAGAAAGACAAAAAATGGCAGTATTCAAATATGGAAATAGAATACGGCGAGTTCTTAAGAGAGCATGTTAAAAAATTGCTTGAATCAAAACCAGAAGAGTATCATAATATTCTAAGAGAGTTACTTACAGTCAGTGGATCTAATGAAAATATAGAACCAGAAGTATAACTAATCAACCTTTGGCAAAAATTTGTTAAAATCGATTATATGTGTTGATATCTCCCATATCTTAATAGATAGTATGTTCCAGGGATTGTTATCCACGAAACCTAAGACTTTACCATATACTTGAGTTTCGTAAACAGGTATCTCACCCATTTTTTCATCTATAACATCGTAACTTTCGATAGTTCCAATGCAGTTTATTTGTTGGACTTTATTGTAAGCTGTTTTTCCTTGGCTTGTGCAATATAATATAGTGTCACCGTCTTCTATTGAAAATTTAGGATGGGACGTTTTCTGGAGTAAGATATATCTTTCTTGTTCCGTATCTGTATATGTGGAATAGATATCTGCAGCTAGGAAGTCGTATACATCAGGGTTTTTGAATGAGTCTAGGAATGCATCGATGCCTATTATCTGCATTATTGTTATGAATGGTAGATTTATTAGTAAGGAAAACAAAAAGATTTTTATCAATATTTTTTTAATATTTTTCATGATCCTCTAAGAACCTCTTCTATGATATAGTGATTCTTGTTAACTTTTGTCAAGAATAATATTTAAAGATTCTCTGATAAAATAACAAAATGAAAAAATACCAATCCTCCTGTAGTAGTAATTATAAAAAAACCAAAACTTTATACATAAATAATATATTATAGAAATTAAAATTACATATAAAATAATAGATGGGATGAAATCTCTACTACAAACTTCCTAGCTAAATATAATTAGAATAATAATGCGGGAAAAATAAGATAGAATGTTGTGGTGAGAAAAAAATGAAAACAATATTAGTTGTTGATGATGAACCAGATGTTAGAGATAGTGTAAAAATTATACTTGAAAAAAAAGGATACAGAGTGATTACAGCAATAGATGGAGAAGATTGTCTTAATATACTACGCGAAGAAAAACCTGATTTGATATTACTAGATATAATGATGCCAGGAATGCCTATCAGAAATGTTATAAAAGAGATAAAAAACATAAAAATTGCTTTCCTAAGTGTTGTGAGAACCTCTGAGGCAGAAAAACAAGATCTACTAAATCAAAATAACATCGTAGATTTTATCCAAAAACCCTTCGATGTTGAAGACCTAATAAGAAGAGTTGAGGGGATTATATATGAGCGTTGATCTTGATATAAAAAAAGATGAAAGAATCAACCCAAACACCTTATTATTGGTACCAGGTATAAAATATGATAATATTATAGTTAAGATTGTTAAACAACTAGATGATAAAAAAACATGTTACATAACTCTAAATAAAACTTATGATGCACTGGTAGAACTTTTAAAAACAAAAAATATAAACACAGAAAAATTTGTTTTTATAGATGGAATAACAAAAAATGTTAGAAACATTTCAAACATTAACAACTGCTATTTCGTAGACCCGCCGAGTAATCTGACAGACTTATCAAGAAACATCTATGAACTACTTAAAAACGGATTTGATTATATAGTATTTGACTCGATAACCAACCTGTTCACTTACCAGAAAGAAAACGCTATAGAATATTTCCTTCAAAACTTAATCAATATACTTGAAGAAATCAACTGCAGAGGAGTATTTTTTGCTCTGAAAGATCGGAAACCGTATCTTCCAAGTCCACTGATTAAATTGGATAAATTCAGCTTATCACAAGATGAAAAGAGGTCATTATTAGAAGGCTCCTACATGTTCACAAGCAGGATGACCGAGGGAATGACAATATTTGATGTAGATGAGGAAGGAAACATAGAGGTATATGATGGATGCAGTTGAAAAAAGAATAAAAATTAAAAAAAAAATTTTTTCAAATTTAAATAAAAAACTAACACTGCTATTTGTAATAGTAGCAATTGTCGCCCCAACTTTGGGCATCTATTTTTTCTACATAATTTCAACATCAGCTATGCCAGAACTTAAACCTGAACAAATAAACCTTATAACAATGACAGCAATTGTGATAATAACGATCATAGCTATAGATGCAGGAATAATAGGTTTCTTAGTGTCAAGGTCTATATCAAAACCGATAAAAGAATTATACAAAGCAACCAAAGAAGTAGAAAAGGGAAACTTTAACGTGAGAACAAACATAAAAACAAACGATGAAATACAAGAATTAAGCTATGCGTTTAATAACACAACAGCAGCATTAGGTAAAATGGAGGAGGAAAGAAGAGAAATAGAGAGCGCAAAAACAGAATTCCTTAGTATAACCTCCCATGAACTAAGAAGCCCAATGACACCAATGAAAGCTCAACTACAGATGCTGTGGAACGAGTATTTTGGTAAACTTACACAAGAACAAAAAGAAAGCTTATCAATAGTTATAAGAAACGCTGATAGACTTGACAAGATAATATCAGATTTTCTAGAGATATCGCGAATAGAAGCAGCTAGATTAAAATTTGTCTTCAGAGAAACAGACCTCAGAGAGACAGTTACAGAAACGGTGGAGTTGATGAAGGCGTTTGCAAACGAAAAAAACATAAAACTAATCACCAAAATTGAGCAACTACCAATAATAGAAGTTGATCCGGATAGAGTGAGCCAGGTCTTAAGAAATCTTATAAATAACGCAATAAAATTCTCACATGATAACAGTGCGGTAGAAATAGGGGCCGAAGCAAAGTATGATTTTATCCTTTTTTATGTTAAAGATAAAGGATGCGGTCTATCAGCCGAGAACCAGATTAAAGTTTTCGAGCCTTTCTATCAAGTTGAAAAAACAGCATACAGAAAATATGGTGGAACTGGACTAGGTTTAACCATATGCAGAGGTATAGTAGAATCACAGAAAGGAAATATCTGGGTTGAAAGCAAACCAGGTGAAGGATGTACTTTTTATTTCACCGTACCACATAAACCGGTTAGAGAGACAGAGCCAATAAAAGCTTTATTCTCACCAAGAAATACTATAGAAAAAAAATTAAAAGAAGAAGCATGCATAGAAGAAAATAAATGGACAGAAGATGATTTTGACTTAATTTTTTTATCTGACGAAAACGCAAATATTTTGGATTGTAATGAAAATCTCCTTAGGAGACTTGGCTACACGAAAGATGAGATGCTTTCTTTGAATATGGCAGATTTCGACGCAATTGAATCCAAAGAAGACATCATAAACCGAATAAATCAGGCAAAGAAAAATGGAAACATCGATTTTAAAACCATACACAAAAAGAAGGACGGCTCTGCCATTCTTGTCCATGAAACAATGCAATATTTAAAGGATAAAAACGTCTTTAAATGCATAGTAAAAGAAGAGTAGACAACAAATTTTCTGAAAAACATTGTTTACTAAATATAAATGACCGTTTTTTTTTGATACCATCAAATATTTATTCTGATTACATATGACGGGGTAGGTGTGATAGATTATGATAAAAGCATCTAAACGCTCGCACAGCGTATCCTACGCTATTAGAGATGTTCTATTACCAGCAAATGAGCTTGAAAAAAAAGGCATAGAAATCTTGAAGCTTAATATCGGAGATCCTAACGCCTATGATTTTGATACACCAGATCATATAAAAGATGCCATGTACCAGGCAGCAAAAGATGGATTCAACGGCTATGCACCATCAGAAGGATACAAAGAACTTCGTCAAGCTATTACTGATAGAGAAAAAAAGCGTAACAATGTTGACTATCGCCTAGATGATGTATGTGTAACCACTGGTGTAACAGAGGCTTTGCAGATTCTTCTTAACGCGTCTCTTGACCCAAATGATGAGCTGTTGATACCTAGCCCAACCTACCCGCAATACACGCTGATAACACGTGTAAACGATGCTTTACCAATACCTTATCGATGTATAGAAGAAGAAGGATGGCAACCTGATGTAGATCAGATTAGAAAAAAAATTTCTAATCGTGCAAAAGGTATTGTTATAATAAACCCAAACAACCCAACTGGTGCATTGTATTCACGAAAAGTCATAAAAGAAATAATTGATATCGCTGGGGAATTCCAAGTACCAATTATCTCAGATGAGATATACGATGATTTAACTTTTGATGGGCAACAATGCGCAACTGCCTCACTCGCTAAGGAAGTTCCTGTGATAACGTTCAATGGTTTCTCAAAGGTTTATCTAATGCCAGGATGGCGTATAGGTTATGTACTATTCCATCACTCAGGTGAACTTAACGAAGTACAAGATGCTTTTATGCGTATAGCACGCTCAAGACTTTGTGCAAGTTCAATATGTCAGAAAGCATGTGTACAAGCACTGAAAGGACCACAAGATCACATAGGAGAAACTAATAAAAAACTTCGTGAACGGCGTGATTTTGCATATAAGAGAATTAACGAAATCGAAGGAATATCAACAGCAAAACCAGATGGTGCTTTCTACATATTCCCAAAAATAGAGGCTATGCAAAAAGGATTATGGAGAGACGACAAAGAATTCGTATTAGATCTATTACATGAGGCACATGTTTTGGTTGTAAATGGATCAGGTTTCTGTACAGTATATGGAAAAGGACATTTTAGAGCAGTTATTCTACCGCCACTGGAAACACTTGAGAAAGCGTTTGACAAACTAGAAGCTTTCATGAAAAAAAAGCTCAAATAAAACTCACATTTTCATGGTGAATACAATCTTTTCAATATTATAAGTAACATGCAACAGCCTATACCAAACGCATTAGCGACTATAACTGGTAAAGCACCAGAAAGAATACCATAGACAAACCAAAGGAACATACCAACAGCCAGTATTGTGGGCATATAATAAGAGACATCATCAAGTTTTTTTGTTCTATAGCCTCTAACTAGCTGTGGTATAAAACCAATTGAGGTTACAGCCCCTGCAACTAATCCTAAGATGTTCAGTAGAGTAGAATCCATAATTGATATTACCCCATATAAAAAATAATATTAAATCTTTCTAGAATACAAGAATAAGTTTTTGTATAGAAACAAGTATGCATGTCCTGTTCGGGCTCGTGGGGTAGCTTGGTATCCTTCCAGCTTGGGGTGCTGGTGACTTGAGTTCAAATCTCAACGGGCCCATTAATTCTCGCTTTATCTAGATAGGTTATCTATGATAATTTGCTTTTCTTTAACTAACCTGAGATAAAAAAACTGATATTTTGTTTATTGATTACTATCCATCAAATATCTCTAAAAAATAAGTAAGTTATAAAAAGAAACTACTCATAATAGTCTAATATAAAAACTGATAGATTATGTTAACATCCAAAAATAAAATTTTCTGGTTCAATTATGTGCTTCTAATGGTAAATATAGATTCAGGTAATACACTGAATAAATCAAGCGAAAAACAATTAGAAAAAAAGTATCAAAAATTATGGTCAGATCCAAAAAAAATAGGTAGAAAAGATCAAAATCTTGCTCTTGGATGGCATTTTGGATATTATGAGAAAGGAATTAAAACCCATGAAGAAGCGTTAATAAATATGAACAATTACGTTAAAAGATTATTAAACATAAATAATAAAAACGTAAATGTTCTTGATGTTGGGTGTGGTGTTGGTTCCACTGTAATACATCTGGCAAAACAAAATCCGAAATCTACTTTTTATGGAATAACACTTGCACAAAATGAAATTAAGTTCGCTCAAAAATTAAAAACTGAGAATAATCTGAAAAATACTTACTTTTCCTTACAATCCTATAGCAAAACAGAATTCCAAGATAATTTTTTTGATGTTATATATGCATTAGAATCATTTTGTTACACGGATGAATTTCAAAATTTATTAAAAGAGATGAGTAGAATTCTTAGCCCAGGTGGCAAGATTGCTATTATAGATGTATTTAGAACACGTGATTGTACATATCCTCCTATCAAAAAAATAAGGTATAAGATGCTAAATGAACACAATTATGACAAACCCAAAAGTACAATATATTCATTAGAAAATTCTCTAAAACAAGAAGGATTTGAAAATATTAAAATCCAAAATCTTTCAAAAAATAAAAATATACGTTATTTTTACTTATATGCTGGTTTACTGTATTTGTTAAATCGCGTATTATATCAAAAATTTCAAGAGAGAATGACCCAAAAAAAACATAATTCAATAATTTTAGCAGGGGAATTTGTGAATCATTTTATAGCTAGTATATTAATACTAATTCATTCTAAACCTAGTTACTATTCAATAACTGCTGTTAAAAAAATTTAAGTGAAAAAATAGTAATAAGAATTATGATCATATAATCAAAACTTCTGAAAAACTTAGTTTAACTGGAGTATATCATGCTGTTTTTTGTTCCAAAATAGGCTTATTTTTATCCCCATATAAAAAAATTATTGTTATATAATGAAAACTAGCGAAATCCTTATTAATATATTAGTGTTAACACGAGACATGGTAATGCTAGTTTATGTCCATCACAAAATTTATAAATTAACAGCCGTTAAATAATACTAAGAGGGAGGTATGTATGAAAAAATTCGTAAGAGAGAAAACTATTTTTAGTAAGAAGCTAGTGAAAACAACGACGTTTGTTACGGCATTAATAATAGCTTCCCTGCTTTTGTCTAGTTCTATAGGAGCAGGATCGCTTGAAGTTACCGTATCAAACCCACTAAAATTAAAAATTAAAAATGACTCAAATACAGATAAAGCAACTTTTAGTATTGCAGATAGCACAAGCGCAAGGTATGCTACAAACGTTGGTACCTCTGAAGGAGGAACAGTGCCCACTTTTAGTACAGATATATTAAATGAAGGTTTTGAAGGCGGTGTCATTCCACCTACTGATTGGACACATATCCAGTATAACCCTGTTGAGACCTGGCAGATAGACGATTATGACCCACATTCAGGAATATACTGCGCAAGCTGTTTTTATGATGCAACCTACACCGACGTTCAAGATGAATGGTTGATAACACCATCCATGGATTTCACACCATATGATGAGGTGTATCTATCATTCTGGTGGATGATGAGCTACTACTGGGGTGTTGATCCTTATGACAACTATGACTGCAATGTAAAGGTATCCATTGACGAGGGTACAACCTGGACATTGGTTTGGAATGAGAATGCTATAGGAACTTTTGACAACTGGGTATGGTATGATACTACTTTTGGCACCCACATTGACTTGTCTGCATACACAACTTACTCTGATGTTTTAATCGGTTTCCAGTATGAAGGGTATGACGGCGCTCAACTCAGTATTGATGATGTGAATATCTACGGACTCACTTTTGGGGAACATGATGTTGCTGTTGAGAGTATCGACAGTCCTGTTAGTGGAACTGGTGGTATTATAGCACCTAAAGTTACTGTAAAAAATTATGGTAGTAACGCTGAGACGTTCAACTTGAACGTGAAAATCGGACGTTATGTAGCACCAAGCACTATCTTTTCCTATAGCTGGGAGACCTGGACTACAGGATGGCCATATCCAGGATGGGTTGTATTAAATCCTACGGGAGGAAACACATGGGTACACTACACAACTTATCCGCATACAGGCGTAGGTTGTTCCCGTTGTTCTTATCAATCACCAAATGATGATTGGCTTATTTCCCCGCCAAAAGTCATGCCAGCATCCCCCGTTGATTTCAGCATGTGGTTAGCAAGATATTCTTCTGGTACTGAGGTCGCTTCTATTTATTATTCCACGACCGGGAACACTGCTGCTGATTTTCTTGCTGGAACATTACTCTGGACGGGGAATCCCCCAACTGTAGCACCAACCTATACACAATACTCTTTCAGCATCCCTGAATCAGCAGGCACAACAGTCTGGTTTGCATTACGTAACACTGGGAATAATCAATGGTATATTTATACGGATGATTGGACGTTCCCGGACGGATCAACAGAAGGTTTCGAAACTATACCAACCCCAAATTGGCCTGATTGGCAATCAACAATGGTTACTGGAACCAGTACTTATAACAAATGGGAAGGCGTCACATCAGGTACTTCACCTACGGCATCTCCACATGATGGAACCTACATGGCAAGATACTATGGTTATCTAGCAACTGCAGGCAATCAAGCTAGGTTGCACAAGCTTACGCCCTTAGATTTTGACACAGGACTTGATATCCATACAATGGAGCTTTGGATGTTCCATGACACAGTAGCAGGAGGTGCGAAACTTGAGATTCAAGCCTCATTAGATGGAGCTTCTTGGACAACGCTGGAAACGTTTTTACGTAACGATGGTTCTAGTGGATGGAAAAAACATACCATTGATTTCTCTGCGTATGGTGGACAAACCGCGGTCTATATTGGGTTCCTTGCAACTTCTGATTATAATGCTAATATCTATATAGACGATTTTAAAATAATTGCCTCTGGAGTTGTCTGGGATGAATATGATGAAGATATTTCTGTCAGCTTAACATCCGGGGAAACCAAGCAAATTACATGCCCAAATTGGCAACCAGCAGCTTTGTACAACCAACAAGATGTCACTATCACCTATCCAATAAAAGCAGAAGCACAGCTAGTGGACGATGAAGATCTTTCAAACAACGTACAACAGGAGGAATTTACGTTATATTTCCCATTCTTCTATGATGTAGAAATAGTAGACTTAATATCACCAGCATCTGATAGTGATGCAAAACCATTACCAGTAAAGGCAACATTACATAACAAAGGGCAATACCCAGTACGTAACTTCTTTGTACTTGCACAAATCGGTTCATCAACAGCAAGATCAGTCCAGGAAGACTTTAGCACCGCAGTTGTACCAAACATGCCCAGTGGTTGGTATACCAATAATGCAAAATGGTCAACAGTTGCTTCAGCAAGCGCTGGAGGAGTTTCACCAGAGGCAAGGTTCTGCTTTTCTCCATCTGAGACAGGTGATTTTAGGATGTACTGCGATCCATTTAACACAGTTGGTCAGACAACAATTACTCTTACGTTCAAACATTACGTAAGCCACTTTGCAGCACCATATACATTAAAGGTTGAAACCTCAACTAATGGTGGTAATACCTGGACGTATACCCCATGGTCAATAGATCCTGTAGCAAGCGTGGGACCAGAAACAGTAACTGTTGAATTAAATGCAGCTAATGCTGGTGTTGGATCAGCGCAGTTCTGTATATCGTTCACCTTTTCGGGATACTCATTTAACATTAACTACTGGTATGTTGATGATATAGTATGCGGTACACTTCCACCAATAGTCGATGCTGAGTATGATGAGAGTACAGCAGTAACATCATGGATACAACCATGCCAGACAGTTGAGCTTAATTGGCCGACTTGGACACCTGCTAACCTTAATTATCCACAAGAATCCGGTAAGATAAAGTATACAGCTCAGGTAAACGCACTTTTAACAGGTGATGGAAATCTTTCCGATAACATTGCGTCAAAGACCTTTAAACTGAATTATTGGCATGATGTATTAGTGAAATCCGTAACACAGCCAAGCCTTGGTAAAGATAATCTTGATTGGATCCAATATCATGATGATCATACCGAAAACTCTTTAGGTTTGACCGCTGGTGGAACTATTACCATGGCCATTACGTTAACTGATGCTGAGTTGGCTGGTTTTAGAGGTTGGGATATAACTCCTTTAAAAGCGTCTATAGGTTCTGATGACTATGGTTTTTATGCATGTAGCTATGATGTTTGGATTGAACCCGGTTTACCTGCTTATGGTGATGTCTATACTGGTGGAGTAAATATTGTGTATAGCGGAACGTCATCAGGTACTGGTTGGGACACTATAGACATTCCAGCTTATACGATACCAGATACTGGTGATGTAACAATTGGTTTTAATATTGCTCATAGCGCAGGTCAGTATCCATGTGGTATAGACGAAACAAATACACAACCAGCACCCCGTGCTAACCATATTACCTATGATGGTTATGGAATGTGGAGTGATCTTAACAGTCTTGGATTCCCTGGTGTCTGGGGTATTTCCGTTGGCGTAGAACCCGGTGGACCTGGACCTGGCGGAATTAATGTCTACATTGCACCTGGTACTAAACCACTAGAAGCTATTGTTAAAAACGCAGGAACCTTTGCAGAAACTGGTCTTACATGCTACGCTGATCTATACGAGTTTGTCACAATCCCAGAAGGAAATCTAGTCTATGAATATGATTATACAGGTATTAATCTAGACCCACTTGGTGGCGAAAAAACACTAGGTCTAGGCAGCTGGAACTTCAATCTAGAAGGTATCTATGGCCTATATCTTGATTTGCAACTTGGTACTGATAATTTCCCAAATAACAACCAAAAGTACTACGGCATTGGAGTAGATAACACACCACCAGTCAGTACACACACGTTAACACCTGCATCACCTGATGGAGATAACGAATGGTACGTTAACAACGTCAAAGTGAAACTACAAGCCGAAGATCCAGAAGTAAATGGTGTCGCATCTGGTGTTAAAGAAATAAAATACCAAGTTGATGGTGGTACCTGGCAGACATACACAGCAGAATTCACGGTAACAACCGACGGCGAACATACAGTAAACTACTATGCAGTTGATAATGTTGAAAAACAAGAAAGCCAAAAGACCGCAACATTCAAGATAGACAAAACAAAACCAGAAATAGAATTAACATACGAAGTAACCGGTGGCAACCAATGGACAGGTTGGGACATAACCTTCACGGCAACACCAACAGACGCAACCAGTGGCATCGAACGAGTAGAATTCTACCTCAACGACGTACTGCAGTCAACCGTACCAGAACCAGGACCATACCAATGGGTCATACAAGGCTATCATGGCGGTCTACAAATAATCATCAAAGCCACAGCGTTCGACAAAGCAGGCAACTCTGCCTCTGATTTAATTACAAAAATAGATCCAGCACCATCACCACAAAACCAACAGAGCCAACAAACACAAATCCTTATACAACGTATACAGCGATAAAAACCTAAGAGATCCAAAACCATAAAAACTGTAAAGGGTGAAAAACACCCTTTCTCTCTATTTTTTATATTAGAATACAATTCTGAAAGAGATGAAAAAATGGTTTCACAAAAAAAACTTATCAAGTTATTTATAATCGGGTTAATTGTTTTTTTTATTGATAAATAACCCATCGCTAGGTGCTAACAACTAGGATAGTTTACAAGGTAGCGATCATCGAGATGATCCTATTCCGTCTGTTTTTGGAATAATTGGAGCGAATGGATGGTACATAACAGCTGTTACTATATCATTTGAGTACGATCCCGAGATTGTAGAACAAATTCAATACTACCTTAATAACAAATGGAACATATACGCTGCTCCTTTTAATGTTAATAAAGACGGGGAATATAAAATGCCTTGGTTTTGGATTGATAAAAAAGGTGATATTCATAACTTAACAATGCCTATAAGTTTTAAAATAGATCAGACACCACCAAACATAGAACTCAAAAAACAAAAGATATCTAAAACCAAAGTAAAATTTATTGCAACATCCAGCGATGCTACAAGTGGAGTAGAAAAAGTAGAATTCTATTTAGATGATGAAATCCAGACGACAGTAACATTTCAACCATATGAATGGATATGGGAAGGAACAGAGAACCATAAAGTAAAGGCCATCTCCTATAACTATGCAGGGCTACAAAAAGAAAGCAATACGCCAGACACACCAGTTTATGCCAAGATTCAAATATTCAAATTATTGTTCCAAAGGTTAACAATCTTACATTGAATAATATCAAATATACTATAAAAATCTGTGAAGGTATCCAAACATAAAATGTATTTCTACATTTTCATATATTAGAATGTAACCGGTTTTTTTAACTATATGCAGAAATAGGTTATCTACAAAAACTATATTTTAATTTGGATAAAGCAATTTAAAAAAACATCTTTTCTAAAAAACAGATTTTTGCGAAAAGAATATAACCTCATTTCGTTATACAGAATTTTGGTGATGCGGATGCAGAAGACGCTCTTTGATTTTATCGAAAACGACGACTCTGATGAAATACAAAAAAGTTGGGGTTAACAGAAGTAAATAATAATTTTTTCTACGATTTTCCAATCTTAAAAAGAATCAGATTTTTTGAGCCTTATTTTCCCAAAGTCTCCATATTCCTATTGAGAGAAGAACCATGAACAGTATTATACAACCAATAGCGATATACAACAAAACTGGATCTTGGATAAAAGCCACCATGGACTGTGCATTTGATGAATCAGCCAAAGATTCGCCTTTCAAGAGTGAATCTCCTCCACCAATAGCGACTTTTTCTGCTTCATTAAAAGCATTCCATTTGATATCTGAATAATTCACCTGCTGACCTAAAATATTTTTTATTATTGTATTTTTGTTTAGAAACATGGAAAGTTTTGAAAGAGAATTATTTTGAACAGATATATTTCCAATATATCTCAAACTATCAACCATAACTGTATTTACATTATTTCCTTCTGCAGCCCACATATGAATTGTATCAGAACCGCCGAAGGTACTTGCAAGTCCTACAACCCTTCCACGAGCGAAATTAATTAATTGTATTATACCAACAAAAAGCGAAATAAATGTAATACTAAACAAAACAACTATCCTAGAGTTCTCAGGGTGAAGCAACCCTTCCCCCTTCCACGTAAGTCTATAATAAACCCACTTATGGCCTTCTCGCTCATTCTTTTTTATCAAACCAACTTCATTCAGCTTTGTCAGATGCTCATGAAGCGTAGCCTTGTTAAGATTTGTAGCCCTGCAAATATCATTTAAACTCATGTTTTTACCATCTAGAGCTCTGAGTATATCTAGCCTAGTATCAGACGCAAGTGCCTTGAATGTCTCCCTATCAAGTGTAACCTTGGGCATAGCAATAATATATTTATCCTGTAGTTATTTAAAAACTGTTTGTTTTTGTTCGGAAACTTCCGAACGTTTCCCTTCTTTTCTCGATAAGCCTCTTATAAAAAGAAAATAGTCCAGCATCCTGTTTTTCCCAGTTCATAGGCTGACGTGCCTGTAAATCTCCATGTGACGAGAAATCCCACATAGATTTATTCTGTGACATGCCAACTTCTGTTCCATAATATATGACAGGCGGTTGATTTATTGAAAATTGTATGGTTGCTAATTCCTTTAATTTTTCTTTGTTATTTTTACATTCAAACAAGATTCGGTTCATATCATGGTTATCTAAAAATGTTGGTAAAAAATAATTATCTGGATATTTCTGAAGGTGATGATTTATTTTAGCACATAACGTTTGTTTTGTTTCGTTAGATTTTTTGTTAGAAACATAGTCTCTTATCATATCCTGTATCTTGAAATCCAATACTCCGTCTAGTTCTCCAATGTATTCTTTTAACAGGTTATCTGATGATGCTCCGAAAAGCCATTTTAAGAGTTTCCCTCTTACGTTTATTGTTTTCAGTTCGCTTAGTTTTATTCCTTGCATCCAAGCTTCCCCTATCAGTACTGCGTTTGGGTTTTCTTTTTTTATTTCTTTTTTGAACTGTTTCCAAAAATCATGTTTTGGTCCAATTACATGGTCTAATCTATATCCATCTAATCCTTGTTTGATCCAGTATTTTGCTGCGTTTATTATGTGCTCTCTGGCATCTGGATTATCGAAGTTTATTTTCGGTAAGTCTTTGACGCTTAAGAAACATAGGTATTCCTTTGGCCATTTGGTGAAATAGAACCAATCATTATATCTGCTATTTTTGTTTTGTTGTGCTTCTTTGAAAAAGGGGTGTTCTTTTGAACAATGATTTGGTACAAAATCTGCTATTATATGCATGCTGTTCTTATGTAATGTTTTTATAAGTTCTTTAAGGTCTTTTATCGTACCAAAATGTCCGTCTATCTGGTAAAAATCTGTTATGTGATAACCATGGTAAGCGCTGGTCTGATGGAATGGTGATATCCAAATAGTGTTAACTCCAAGGTCTAGTAGGTATGGTATTTTTTCAGTTATTCCTCTAATGTTGCCTCCTAGAAATATTGGTTTATCCCAGTTTTCTGTGCTGGTAAAACCAGAGAATCTATCTATCAAAACGTGGTAGATTATTGCATTTTTAAACCAGTAGACGCCATCCATGCGTTTTTGGTAACAGTTATGTTCTTTTTATATTATTTATTACATCTCGTTTTTATATAAGAAAATTTTATACAGTTTTTGTGAAAGACTTAGAGGTAAAGTTTGTTGATGACGAGAAAGAATTCGAAAAAGTTGTTGATATAAGAAAAACTGTTTTTGTTGAAGAGCAAAATGTACCATTAGATATGGAGATTGATGGTTTGGATTCTATCTCAAAACATGTGATAGCCTATTTCTGTGAGGAACCAGTGGGTTGTGCACGCTTGAGAATTGATCAAAGAGCTAGGCTTGAGAGGGTCGCTGTTCTAAAGCAGTACAGAAATAGAGGTTTTGGTAAACAAATTGTGGAGTATGTATTAGATTACTGTAAAAATAACAATCTTGATGAGATTTATTTTCATTCAAGAATTGATACTGTTGGTTT
>Ga0172364_10001610_pt1 | contig 17561 bp, 7 predicted proteins | sample LakKivSesite10cm_FD_114545 | JGI IMG/M metagenome (GOLD analysis project Ga0172364, IMG submission 114545) | Sediment microbial communities from Lake Kivu, Rwanda - Sediment site 10cm | ecosystem: Environmental > Aquatic > Freshwater > Lake > Sediment | place: Rwanda: Western Province, Lake Kivu... | reverse complement strand
TCTCGGGCAATAACACCCCATTCTCCGTGGCGGTCAGCGGAAACAAGGTCACCATCAATTCAGCAACGGATGGGAGTGGAAATGCCACAACCACCGCCGCACAGGCGGAGACCGGAGTTGCCGCGGATGCCAATGCCTCAAAACTGATTGTTGGCGCAAATGAGGGCGCCAGCAGTGGCAGTGGCGTCGTTGCCGATGAGACCGTTACGCTGTCCGGCGGCGAACTGGGAGATGGCGTTCTTGGCATCGCCGAACAGTCTGCCTCTGCCGCAAATGACATCATTGATGTCTTCCTCACGCTGTAAACCAGACGGCGTTTTTAGCCGTTCGAAAAAAGAAAGGAGTGAAGAACCATGCCTGAAGTGACACAGGTGCACATTGACGCCGCTCTCACAAACGTCAGTGTTGCCTATCGGAACCCATCGTTTATCTCGGATATTGTGGCGCCGCCGGTGCCGGTCATCAAACAATCGGACAAGTATTACGTTTACGACCCTGAGCGGGAACGCTTCCGCGCCACCAGTGACAAGCGCGCCCCGGGGGCAAGAACAAATGAGGTGGACTTCTCACTCTCAACGGACAGCTACTTCTGTGATGACCACGCCCTCTCCTCCATCATCCCTGATGAGGAGCGCGCCAATGCTGACCCCGTCGTTCAGCCCTCCATCGACCGCACTGAATTTCTGACGGACAAGATTGACCTCAATAAAGAGATTGCCCTTGCCGACCGCATTATCAGCGGGGTTGACATCCCTGGCGAGACACTCTCCGGCAACGACCAGTGGAGCGATTATGACCACAGTGACCCCGTTACGGCGATTGAGGCGAAAAAGGCGACCATCCAGTCAGCTATTCAGGAATTGCCGAACACACTCGTCATGCCCTACGAGGTCTTCCAGAAAGTGCGGCTCCATCCGAAGGTTGTGGAGCGCGTGAAGTATGTCAGCATGGGCGTGATTGGAGCTGACACACTTGCACAGCTTTTTGACGTGGAGCGAGTTCTTGTTCCGCGCGCCTTTAAGAATACCGCCGCGCGCGGGCAGACGCCGGTCCTTGAATACGTCTGGGGGAAGAACACCTTCCTCTGCTATATCCCGCCCCGTCCTGCCATGATGCGCGTCGCCCTTGCCTATTCCTTCGTCTGGACACAGGCGCCGGGAAGCGTAAGCGGACGCATTGTGGAAATCTGGCGCGAGAATGCCAGAAAGTCGGATGCAATCCGCGTTCAGAGGTATTATGACCAGAAGGTCATTGCCGCCGGTGCATGCTATCTCTGGAAGAGCGCCGTTGCGTAATGCGCCTCAGGCGAACCCGCGGAGGGCTTGCACCCTCCGTGGGTAATCTTTTCCCCTGTAAGGAGAATACCCATGTATGCAAGCATATCAGACCTCGTGTCGCGTCTTGGCGCGGAGAACCTTGTGGCGCTGGCTGACGACAATCATGACGGCACAGCGGATGACTCTGTATTGGAGGCAATACTTCAGCAGGCATCGGCGATGGTGGATAACTACCTTGCCGCAAGGTATGCCGTTCCCGTGGGGATAACGCCAATTATCGTGTGGTTATGCGTCTCGCTTGCAGTGCAGTTGCTTTATTCACGGAAGCGTGAGGCGCTTCCTGAGGGACATAAATTGCAGGCAGATGCGGCTAAGGAATTCCTCACCGCTCTCAGGGATGCGGTCATCGTCCTCGCCGGTGTTCCGCCGCGCACGCTCGCCGAAAGTACCACCCGCGGGGAGGAAAAACACTTCTCATCTGAAAAACTCTCCGAATTCTGATTTATAAACGAGCCACTCGTCCATCAATGTGGGAGACTATAATGCGACCCGTATTTGTTAGAGGGAAGATGAATGAGCAGACCCTTTCCGGCTCAGTTTCGGCGGGCTCATGCAGACTGCCCGTAACTGGCGCAATTGGTTACTTCACTGCCGGCGACCTGATATTTGTATCCGATGCGGACGGGACGCTTGTAGAGTTCTTAGGTCCGGCGACTGTTGTGCTTGCGAATGAGGTGCGGACTCTCGGGGCAGTTGCCATGGGGCGTTCAACCGGCGCTCGCATCTGGAAGCCTGAACATTTTTTCCAGTGGACTGTTGAGCGCGCCATGCCCATCCTCCGCACGCATGACACAGGCATTGTTGCCCGACGTTCCGCCGGCGGTGTCCTCTATGTGACAAAGGTCAGGGAAACGAGTATTAGCGAGACCTTACGCTTTGAAGACCTTCGCAGAAGTGAAGCGGTGCAATTTACCGACTGGGTGGAGGAATGTCTGAATGGCGGGCTTGAAAAATTCACCTTCTGCGACGGCGAAGGCGCTGTCCAGATTTCCATTCTCCTCTCCACGCGCATCCTTCAGAATGAAAAATCTTATCAGCACGTCACTCTGGAGCTCGAACTGGAGTGTATAGAGTCTGCCAGCTACCTGTAATCCGGTGAGAAAGAAAAATGAAGACATTGTCCGACATGGCAGAGCGAGAACGTGTGTTGCCTTCCAAGGATGTCTTCTATCTCTTTGAGATGGCTTTTCCGGAGGATGTGCGGCGTTTCGGCACGAGACCACTGACTTGCGGGGGGCAAAAATATGAGCCGGTCATCCTCAACGTGAAGTCCTTTTCTCAGGATATATCACCGGATGGAGTGCTCGGTCGGTCTGAGGTCGAGGTTGAACTCGCGGATGGCACCGCAGTTGAGGATGCCATCAGCGCGACTATAAACCTCCTGGGGCTCGAGGGGTGTCATTGCCGGCTTGGCGTCCTGTTCATGGATGCGGAAAAGACTGCCACATTGGAGGATGTCATCTGGCTGGGCGAGTTCATGGTCAGTGAGGTGGATTATTCGCCGACCTTCATCCGCCTTTACCTTCTTGACCCGCTGACGTTTTATTCCGGTAGGGAGATGGTGAGAGTTCTGGGGCGTGACGAGCTACCGGGGCTTTCATCAGATGAAAAATTTGTGCCTCCCGTCATCTTCGGGAGAAATGAGGGATGTCCCCTCCCTCTTCTCCCATACTCAAATGTGTTTCAAAAAAAGCTCAGCCTCGTTGGAGAGCTGGAGCCGGAGGCACGAAGCCTGAGACTGGGTGACGTCTCAGACCTGCCGACTGTCGGGAGACTTCAGGTTGGCGTTGAAGTCCTTAGATATCGTGGGACAGACCGGTTGCTGGGGACGGTTGGTTCGGAGATTTCTCCTCTAATTCGCTCCCAGCCCGGTTATCACCAGGATGGCGCACCGGTGCGTTTCCTGCCGGAGGAGGGACTTCACTTCCTCGTGGCTGACCATCCCTGCGAGGGTGTTTCAGACGTTCGCGCAAATGGGCGTCCTGTTCCTGAAGACGAGTATTCCCTCGTAAGTGCCACGCTCAAGGGACGGCAGGCGTGTTTCTTGAGACTTGATAGATGGCCTGTATATGCCCGGAACGCCTCAGGCACATCCCTCCTACGCTTTGATGGGCTTCGTTCTCCAAATTCCTGGATTGTTAAGGATACGTCAAGCAGTCTTTACACCGACCGCGCAGTTGACGGCTTTCCCGGCATCACCGCTGCCCGCTTGGACAGCGACCACGCAATGATGTCGCTCCGCTTCGGGAAGAGTCTTGAAGGTGGGGCGCAATGTTTTGGCGCCCTGAAGCGCGCATTTATCGAGGTGAAATATTTTGCCTCGGGGAGTCTTCAAAACAGGGCGCCTGTTGCGTTGCGTGTGACAAATGGCGGTGTGGAAAAGGGACTCTCCCTTCCCTGGGCAGAGCGTGAATCATCCGTTGCCTTCCTGCCAGAGGAAAGACTCTCCGTCTCAGGTACCGTCGGTGGAGAGAACGTTGCAACACTCGTCTTTCCGCAGAACTCCTGCATTGTGCCCTTCGATGAGGTGCAGGGTGAGAGCGACCTCGGCGGCGGGAATTACAAATGGAAGGATTCTGCAAACGCAAGGGATGGTCATTTTGGCAGTTGGACTGTGAACTTTGCCGGTCCTTCGGTTTTTTCTAATGCGGAGCCGTTGATTATGCGCCTCCGCCGCAGACCCATGCTCGATTCCGCCGCAACGCTTGCCGGTGTTCATTTCCATGCCTTTATGGACAGCAATGGCACGTCATTAAAGGATGTCCGCCTCTCCATTCGCCTTGCAGACCACTTTAACGGCGCCACCGCCTTCCGCGTGGATGGGCAAAAGCGGGAATATGTCTATGAAGTGCCGCTCGCGGGAGTGACTTTTGAACAACTTGTTGACAGCGTGACGGATTTCCGCATTGAGGTGCCTGACGGGACAGCCGTGCGCGTCTATGAATGCTGGCTTGAGATTTTATATTGCCTCAATCCGCCTCTGACAGATAGCGGCACACCGCCCGTTCCTCTTGAGCTGGAGGGTCTCCTTTCAGAGCGCTCCTTAGAGCTCCCCACGCAACAGGTCTCTCATTGCCTTGATATAACAGAGATGGTTATGGCGAACGGTGGGTGGGATTTTTTCCGCGGGGATGAGAATGGACCCATTGTCGAGATGGATTTCACCGGCTCTGAGGGGAGCGTTCACGTTTCCGACGTTGCACTTTTATTAGAATATAGCCCGATTGTGGGAGAGGTGATGACTGAGCGCATTACGGCGACGGTGGAGGGATTGTGCGAAAACGGGAGTCTCCTCAGAAATCCCGCAGATGTGGTGCGTTACATCCTGACAGGTAAGGAATTCATGGATTTTCCCTCAGACAGCGTTGATGAGGAATCCTTCAACACCATGAGAGAGCATCTGAATTCCACAGGTCTGGTTTTAGATATGTATCTTTCCCGGAGCCGGACTGTGCGGGAACTCCTGCTCGGGGTTTTGAAAGAGGCGGGCATCCGCCTTGTTTGTGAAAGCGGGAAATTCCGTCTTCTGAAAAAACCTTTCATTCCTTCCGAACTCGGGGAAACGCAGGAGACCTCATTGTCCTTGAGCGAGACCCTTTTGCTTGAGCCGGAGCCGGTTGTCCATGTTGAGGACGAGGCGAGGGAAGATGGACGCAGGGCGAGTCTCCTTCTGCCTCTTAATTGCATTCATATGGAGCGCGGCGACCGCGTGAGCGTCACCTGTTCCTGCCTTGGTCTTGAGGGGGCGAAGGGTGAGATTGTTCGCTGGCGGTTATCAGAGCCCGACCTTTTAGAGTTGCAAGCCCTTCTGACCGGCTGGGGGAACGTCTGCTGGCGATATGATGAAGGGACGTTCTTATGGCGTCTGGAATTTGGTAGGGCGATGGTCTTTTCCATCTGCGGAAAGACTGTGGCAAGACTTGAGAAAAGTGGTGACCTCTTTCTTCTTGGTGAAGTCAGGGAAGGCATGCTTGATGAGGACCGGCTGACAGAGCCAGTCCTGTTTGACCCCGAATCGGGGCGACTCCTTTTTGGCGCAGGGACGGGCTCCGACTACATGCTCGTCTTTGCAATAGATGCCGATGGCAATCTCCTCACAAGGGGTGAGGTGATTGAAAAACATCCGTCCATCGGTCTTGTGTCAGATGAATTTTACAAATCCATCCATTATGGTGATGAATATTATTTTGTTATATCCTTAGACCTCCGCACATGCCTGCTGAGTGCCGCGCGCTCCACTGCGGCAGTTTCCCTCAGTGGCGAAATCATAGAAAAAACCAGGTGATTCGTAAAGAAGGAGATTCAGACCATGAAACGGCGAAAGGCTATGCTTTTAGTTTTGTTTTTGCTTTTGGCGCTAAGGATGGCGCCTGCCATGAAGACCGAGCAGGTTGAATTTGGCAGGGATGGTGCTTATGATGGACATGTGACAATCTCACGGGACGTCTCTGGAAATATGCTTTTCAAGGACGATTCCCTCACATCGCCCATTTCACTTGCAACCATTGCCCAGGGCGTTCGCAACCATGGAGAACTAACCGGTCTGGGAAATGATGACCATACTCAGTACCTGAACACGAGCCGCCATAGCGCCGTCCACACCGCCGCCTTTAACAACAGTCTCCCCATTGGACCCGATGTGATGAATAACACCACCATCGGACAGCATGTCCAGGACAGCGACATACACCTTTCAAGGTCGCTGGGCGAGATGATTGTGGGTCCCTGGAAGTTTGACGTCATGCAGGAGTTTCGTGACAATATCAAGTTATCCCAGCATGGGCTTCCGGGTAAGATGTATATTTATTTTGAGGATGGCGAAAGCGACGCCTACCTCCGCTGGGATAAACTTTACAACAGGTTTGAGTTTAACAGGATGCTTTATGCGCCGGAGGCGAATTTTGACACTGCGACCGCCACTACATTGCGCATTGGGGAAGACCTGTATGGAAATCGTCCCGACTTCCCTCCCAGCGGCAGGATTTCCAACTTTGTCAGTATTGAGGGCATTGCATCCGAAAATCTCCTCGATAAGTCCGCTGACGAGGACATCTCCGGGAAGTGGGACTTTTTGAACGATGTTTATATAGATGGAGACCTTGTCACATCGGGGAGCATCACTTCCCTCGGCGGTATTAAGGGTCTGAGCAAGGAGAATGTCATTACCGTTGCAAAAAAAGGAGGAGACTATGACACGATTCAGGCGGCGGTGAATGCGGCTTCTGAGGGGACGACCATCCTGATTTATCCGGGGACTTATGAGGAAAAAGTCACAATCAATAAAAGCAAAATTGCCCTTGTGGGCATTACACCCGCGGGAAATGAACTGGCGTATGGGAATAATACCGGCGTGATTATCACCTATGCCTCAAGTGGTGTTGGCATTGATTTGATGACAATGCTTATAGCGAGTGGCGGGAGCTCGGCTTTAAGCGGTATAGTGTTGTCAAACTTGACCATTATTAACACTTCATCGCAGGGCACAGCACAAACTGCCCTTGATATAGGGCGTGGTGATGACAATGGCACAGCGCATGAAGTCTTAATCAAAAACTGTTATCTATACGGACAACAGGATACTGTCTGGGTGTCAAATTCCGGGAATGTCATTTTTGACAATTGTTATATATATGGAACAAACGACACTCTTTCAATCAGATACTATTGCAAATTATACAGATGCTATGTTGAATGTGGGCAAGAGGGGGATTCAATTATATGGCTGGGGAATAATTATGTTGCCTCAACAAAAGTATATGCCTTTAACTGCACCTTTAAATCTCCGACCGTGTCGAATATGAATGGGTTGATAAATATAGGAAATAACAACTACATACCTGACATATATTTATATCATTGTAGCTACATCAATGCGAACAGTAACACATGTCTGTTTAATCCATATAATAAAAATGTGAATGTGTATATATTCAAGACAAATGGTAATTTTGTAAATCAATATGCCACGATAACCCATATTGCCGAGAATGTTGGCAATTTTAATTCTTTACAAATCGGCGGGACGGAAGTTATTTCTTCAGCAAGGGTGGCGAATCCTGTCAGTTTAAATATCGGCGGGACGGAGAGAATTGACTCTTCTGGCAATATCAAGGGGGCGACCTTGCTTTCTGGCGGGAATACGGTCGCCGATGCCTCTGGCGGGCTTGCATCTTATACTACACTCTGGAAGGATTGGGCGGCGGTGGCGAAAGCGGGACCGACATGGATATTTAATAATGTAACAATGGAACCACAAGGTTGGACTCCCGGATTGAATGGTGAATCTCCTGCATTTTATAATTATCTCAGGACAATTCATGATGCTGATATTGTATATTTCCCCATAGATTATGAAGCAGGAACTATTCTTACGCGGTTGCGGGTGAAATGGCAGGCAGAAGGGAATGGTGATGGCATCAAGGTGCGCCTTGTTAAAAGGAATGAAAACGGAACTGATACGGCATGGTCGGTTGTCGGTGCACAACAGACTTATACAGATGCGGGAACACCATACGATGTTACGGTATCAACGTATGATTTTGCAGATGAGACCATGGCGGCGAATTATTCATATAGCATTGAGATTGAATCTGAAGTGGCGAGCACTGGCTCAAGGTTATATGCAGTCGGGATTGAGTCAAGTAAGCGTGTATATTAAGAAAATTATTTAAAAGACATTTGTGTTTTGTATAAGTTCGAATGCCGCAAGCACAGTATTGCGGCATTTTTTTTGTTGTGAAATTATCGGGCGTGAATAACGTATTTTTTTGGTAGTTGTTTTGTGATGTTGTTTGAATGGAATTTTCAGGTATGGGTTTTTGTTCAGTCGGGATATCTGAGATATATTATGAGCTATTCAGGAAAGAGGCAGTCATGAATAAGATGATTATTTGCATGGTTTTTTTGTTTCTACTTTACGTTATGCCTTACGGACAGACGCCATCTTCCATACCAGCATCCGCATCGAAGATTGCCAATACAAATATTGTGGCGAAATCTGGCGGAGATTATGACACGATTCAGTCGGCAGTGGATGCGGCGCAGGCAGGGACTACAATCGTAGTGTATCCTGGTGAGTATGCTGAAAAGGTGACGTTGAAGGATGGTGTTTCGCTTGTAGGGACTGACCGCAAGAATTGCATAATAAGGAAGGATGTTGCGGGAAATGGCTCATTGGGAGAGCATCTTGTAACTTTGACAAATGGGGAGGTTCGCAATCTAACTTTAAACAATACTCATGCTGGTTATTCGAGCACGGCGATAATGATAACAGGCGGCGGAATAGTCGAAAACTGCGATTTGCTTGCGACTTATCACGACGTTGTTATATTTAATGGGACTGGTGGAAGGATTTCAAATTGTTATATAACTGGTGGACAGGATACTGTGTCATGTGCACAGGGAACGGCGATTATTGATAATTGCACGGTGATATGCTCCATTAATGACCCTTTATGGATAGGGAATGGTAATCAAACAGTTATAATCACAGACACAATATTGCAATCCATGAACAATCTTGCGGGGATTATGATAACCGGTGATTCCGGGAAAACCATCAATGTTTATGCTTTCGGTGTGAGATGTGTTGGTTCAAAATATTCCGCCATTCCTTTTGTATATGAAAGTTCTTATGGGACTGGAACGGCAATAAATTATGAAAATTGTGTATTCAGCGAATATGGAAATACGCATGTAACTTTCGCACCGATAAAAGGGGGTATATTGGATTTAGTTTCTCTTCAAATAGGCGGCAAGAATGCGATTGATTCATCCCGCAATGTCAGTGGAAATACACTGTCCTCTGGTGGAAATATAGTTGCTGATACGTCGGGCAGACTTGCCTCCTATACCACAACCTGGAAGGATTTTCCCGCCTGTCAGGGACTGAATGCGAGCTCGGTGGAAAATACGGGACAATCAACATCATCTGCCGGGACTCATTATCATAATGTCAGTGTTTCCAATGGTGACAATTCATGGCGTCCAGCGGCGGGGAATGACGTGACATATATGCATTGCACGGCGGATGCAAAATGCCTCCTTTTTCCTGTTCTCTATGAAGCGGGGACGGTGCTGACGCAGATGCGGGTGAAATGGCAGGCGGAGGGGAATAATGATGGCGTTAAGGTACGTCTGGTGAAGCGGGATGAGAACGGGACGGCAACGGGGTGGAAAATTGTTGGTGCTCAGAAGACCTTCACAGATGCTAAGCGTCCGTATGATGTAACGGTTTCAACCTATGATTTAACGCCTGATGAGACGATGGCGGCGAATCATTCATACAGTATTGAGGTGGAATCAGAGAAGGTTACGAGCGGTGTGAAATTGTTCTCTGTGGGCGTTGAGACGAGTAAGAGGGTATATTAAGGGTTGAGTTTTGCATAAGGGCTGATATACGTGCGTCGCAGAGGTGAAGGAACTGCGGCGCAATTTTTTTCGAACATTTCTGCCGCCCCGGATGTCTAATGAGAGTGAAGTGATAAAAATTTCTTTGGGGGTATGAAATATGGGAAGATGGATGAAACTTCTGGTCGTGGTTCTTGCCGCCGTTTTGATTCTTTCGGGGATATATGCCTTGAGTCCTGCACAAGAGAAAGACGTGGCATCCGTTTTGAACAAGGCAGATGAGCAGTTCAAGGCAAAGAATTACAAGGATGCGGCGGGGTTTTATCAGACATATATCAAGGTGGCGCAGAGAGGCACAACCTGGTACGAGGCATGGAAAAACATGATTATCTGCCAGCTGCGGCTCGGGCTTTACGATGATGCTCTTGAATCGGCGGTGAGATATACAAAGGAATGCGCCGGCACGCCTTATGAAGCACGTGCCCTGCGCTTCGCGGGGAATCTTTACATGCTTCTGCCCCACTGGGGGACGCGCTCCGGAGGTCGCTTCATACGCGGTCGCTTTGAGCAGGGAATTCACGTCCAATCCCATCGGCATGATAAGAAGAAGGCGGCGGAGTATATGGGGCGGGCGTGCACTCTATATGAGAAGTATGAGGGCGATGCGAGCGCCCTTTCATCATTGCCCTCTGATGAGGCGAAGAAGTGGCGCGAAGAGCGCATTGAGTGCCTTTTTGACCTTGCTGGCGTTTATGCCCGATTCGGGATTTACGAAAACAGCACAGTTTTCTGGTATGCCTCTTGGGGTGAGCGTGATGACGCTCTGGCTGAGACGGCTGGTGAGGAAGATTTTGATGAGTATCACAATGAGTGGGAGATGCGCCGCAGACGCCCCATCGGATTGAGACTTGGTCCTGATGGCTCACCTGCATTCCCCACCCTTCCGAAAAAATATTCCCCGGAGATTTCCGATGATGAGAAGATTCTTTACCTCTTATTGGAGGTGCGGGAACTTGACCCGACGAAGGAGCGGAGATACACGGCACTTTCCCTTTATCGCCAGGCGATGCTCTCCCGCGCCCGCTTCGGTATGGACCGACTCAATCAATATGCAGGGATATATTGGGATAATAGTCAGTTTCCTCTGCGGGAGGAGCTGAAGGATTTCAACCCATGGGAGATGAAGGATAGCGAGGCGCTCATCCTTGCGGGGGGCAAGATTTGTCGGGTTACTTTGCCGGAGGAATGGGACGTGTTGGCGCTCCTGCGGAAGGTCGTCAGGGATTATCCATCAAGCGGGGTTGCGGACGAGGCGCAATATTCTCTGGCACTCTATTATCAGACGCGCCAGCAATACACAGCGGCGATTGCGGAATATGAGGCGCTGAGGAAGGCATTTCCGAAGAGCGAGTGGTCTAAAAACGCTGAGGAGCAGTTGAATCGTATCAGGGCACCGCAGGTGCAGATTTCCCAGACGGGCGTGCAGTTGCCGGGTGAGGGGGCGAAAATCCAGTTTGATTATAGAAACGTGACCAAGGTGTGGTTTGTTGCGCGCCTGATTGACCACATCGGGTTCATGGACGAAATTCGCGGGGAGAGTGTTGACCCAGATAAGGGGATGAGGAATTACTGGGCACTGAATCAATGGCACTCGTATTTTTTGAATTATAATGATAATGACCCGGCTTGCAAAATTGCCGCGCGTTATGTGGGGGGCGAGGTGGCACGGTGGTCTGTGGACGTTCATGATGACGGGACATTCCGCTATGCGCAGGAGACCATACAGGCGCCCATGAAGGAAAACGGGGCGTATCTTGTGTTTGCCTATTTAAACGAGCCACCTGCTGAGGATAAAGAGAAAAGCGGTAAGGATGCCATCTTGCCGGGGGCAAGTCGCGCAGTTCTGGTAATAAATGACCTTGCCTATGTGGAGAAACATGTGAAGGATGGGATGCTCTATTTTATCTGTGATGCGCGGAGTGGAGCGCCCGTTGCGGGTGCGGAGGTTTCTGTCCTTGATGTATGGAGCACGTGGAGCGATTGGGAAAAGCGGAGCATTTATCATAAAGAAATTCACCGAGGCGTTACGGACAAGGATGGGATGTGCGTGATGGAGGTTCCGCCGGACCGTGGCGGGCAATTGCACGTCCTTGTGAAGGCGGGGAAGGAACGTTTTGCCTGGAGCGGGATGACATGGTGGAACAGGTATTATCCCTCCATCATGGAGAACAGACTTTACGCCTATTGCATCACCGACCGTCCCGTATATCGTCCGGGGCAGACGGTGCGGTTCAAGGTCTGGTTGAGGCAGAGAGTGAAGGGGGAATTTCAGAATCTTGCGGGGCAGAGTTTTGGGATTGAGGTTTATGACCCGAAGAGAAACAAGATTTATAATGTCACCAGGAACGCAGACCAGTTTGGCGGGATTGATGGTGAATTCAAGTTGGGCGATGAGCCGCCTCTGGGAGTTTACTACTTTCAGGTCAGCAATGCATACATCGGCGGGCAGAATTTCCGCGTGGAGGAATATAAGAAGCCGGAGTTTGAGGTAACGGTTGAGCCGGGGAAGTCGCATGTGAAACTCGGTGATAAAGTTTCGGCGATTGTGAAGGCGAAGTATTATTTTGGAGCGCCCGTCACAGACGCTACCGTTAGATACAAAGTCTTCCGCGAGGAATACACGCACTCATGGTATCTGCCGGGTCCATGGGACTGGCTTTATGGAGAGGGCTACGGTTTGCCCTGGTATGAATATCCGTGGTTTTCTTGGTGGGGAAGGATGCGCTGTTGCTGGTCGCCGCCGGACTGGTGGTGGGGATGGTATGGCTTGCCTGCACCCAACCCCGTGCGGGAACTGGTGCTGGAGGGAGAGAAACGCATCGGCGAAAAGGGTGATTTGAGTATTGAAATTGATACGTCGCCCGCCCTCAGGGAGCATCCCGACCGCGACCACAGGTATGTCATTCAGGCGGAGGTGCGCGATGCAAGCCGTCGCGTGATTACCGGTGAGGGCTCCATCAAGGTGACGCGTCAGGCATTTTATGCCTTTTTGCAGTCTGACTGCGGATACTATCGCCCTGGTGAGGAGATGGTTATGCATCTGCGCTGTCTGACGCCGGATAATAAGCCCGTCCGGTGCGAGGGCATCCTGACAATTTCATCCGTCATTTACGGCGGTCGAGATAATGCCCGCATTGAGGAAAAGGAGATTGAGCGCCGCAAAGTTCAGACCGATGAGGATGGCACGGCGGATATCCGCCTGCGCCCGGAAAAGAGCGGTCAAATCAAGTTCAGGTTTGAGACACCGGATTCGTGGGGAGGCGTGGTGGAGGGTTATGCGCTCGTGTGGGTGTGCGGGGATGATTTTGACGGACAGAAGTTCCACTTCAACGAGCTTGAGATTATTTCGGACAAGCGCACCTATCAGCCCGGTGAGACGGCGCATATTATGATTAACACGAAGCGGTCAGGGAGTTACATCCTTTTTTCGGACGAGGTGGACAACGGCAGTTTGCTTTCATGGCGTCTCCTTTACCTCCCGCATAGACATATCATTATTGATATTCCAATAAAGGAGACGCACAGACCGAATTTCTTTGTTGAGGCGACGGTCGTATCGGATGCATTGGTGCGCCAGCAAGCGGCACAGCTCTGTGTTCCGCCGGAAAGGACAATGTTGCAACTGAGCGTGATGACCGATAAGGCGGAGTATCGCCCCGGTGAGAAGGCGACGGTCAGGGTGAGAGTGAAGACGCCGGAGGGTGCTCCTGCAAAGGCACAAGTGGCGCTGAGCGTGTTTGATAAATCGGTCCTTTACATCCAGCCAGAATTTACCCCGCCCATTGCTAAATTCTTTTACGGGCAGGTGCGTCATCATTCGCCTTACATGAGCACAAATCTGACGGAGCAGTTCGGCTCGTGGGGTTGGATGACTCATCCCTGGCAGAGACTTGACCCATTGCCAGATGCGTGGTATGGCATTTGGGGTCCTGTGATTTCAGACTGGCGCGGGGTTAGCGAGGAGGAATTCAAGGATATCAAGTTGGGGTATGGAATTGGGGGTTATTATCTGGGTGATATGGCAAGAGTGCCGAGGGAGATGGCGGCACGGAGTGTGGCGTTGGATGTCAATGGTGCATTGGCTGCTCCTGCCTCTCAAGCGATGGAAGTAGCAGGTGTCCCAGCTAAGTCGATGAGAGCGGGAGGCGGTGTGGAGGCGCTGGGCGGTGAACCTGCCTTTGTTGAGGCGCAGGTGAGAAAGGAGTTTGCGGACACGGCATACTGGCTTGGAACGCTTGTGACGGATGATACTGGTTCGGCAACGGCGACATTTGCCATGCCGGAAAATCTTACCACGTGGAAGGTGAATTCATGGGGCATGACCGAGGGAACAAAGGTGGGACAGGAAAGCGCTTCCGCCGTCACGACCAAGAATCTTCTTGTCCGGCTTCAGACGCCACGCTTCTTCCTTGAGTATGACGAGGTTGTCCTGAGCACCAATGTCCACAATTATCTCAAGAATGAGAAGCAGGCACGGGTGAGCATCGACGTCCCGGAGGAGGTCTTGAAACTGATTGGCGAGACTCCGCAAACGACCGACGTGAAAGTTCCTGCGGGCGGCGAGGCGCGCGTGGATTGGCGTGTCAGGGTTCTCAAAGAGGGGACCGCGAAGGTCACCGTGCACGCACTCACTGATGAAGAGTCCGATGCGATGCAGATAAGTGTGCCTGTTCTTGTTCACGGGGTAACGAAGCAGGTTGCAAGCACCGGCTCAATGCGCCCCGATGATTTGAAGAAATCCATGACAGTGGAGCTGGATATTCCCGACATGAGGCGTCCTGAGCTAACGACACTGGAGGTGCGTTATACTCCCACGCTTGCCCTCGCCATGATGGATGCACTGCCGTATTGCATTTATTATCCATACGGATGCACGGAGCAGACGATGAGCCGGTTTCTCCCATGCGTCCTGACACTGAAGACACTTCAGAACATGGGCATAAGTCTTGAGGATGTGAAAAAGATTCGCGGGCGCATGGATGAAGTTCGGCGGATAAACAAGGGGGAACAGAGATGCTATTATACCGACAGCCCGATTTTTGATGAGGCGGAACTGAACAGGATGGTTGCGAAAGGGTTGGAGCGTATTACGGACATGCAACACGGGGATGGCGGATGGGGCTGGTGGCGTGATGATGAGTCATGCGCCTATCTTACGTGCTATGTGGTGTCTGCCTTATGCACGGCGCAAGGGTGCGATGTGAAAATAAATGAGGATATGATACGGCGCGGGATGGACTTCATTACAAACTGGGAAATAGCCGAGATGGGCAAGGAGCACTGGGCACCCTCCTCCCAGCATGCCTTTGTTGCGTATGTTCTTTCGTTGAAGGGGAGAAGGGTGGAGTATGAACCGCCGAAGGATGACACTCGCTCAGGGAAGCTAATCGAGCGTCTGTATGAGGGGCGGGACTCGCTTGAGCTTTACGGCAAGGCGCTTTTGAGTCTTGCGCTTGCGAATCTCAAGGATGAGGCGCGTGCGCGGATTGTCCTGAAGAACATCATGCAATACAAGGAGGAGAATTCCGAGACGCAGGTTGTCTGGTTCCGCACGACGCGTGAGGGTTGGTGGTTCTGGTGGAATTCAGAGATTGAGACCAATGCCATGATTCTGCGGGCTATTGTGCGTCTTGAGCCGAAGAGTGATGTGGCGCCGCGCCTTGTGAAGTGGATTCTCAATAACCGCCGAAATGGCTATTACTGGAACTCCACGCGCGACACGACGCTCTGCATTGCCGCCATGAGTGAATTTGCGGCGGCAACTGGCGAGACCTCGCCCGATTTCACCCTCACGATTGATTATGATAACGGCGCTGTTGTCAAGAAGGTGAAGATAAACCGCGATAATATCCTCACGTATGATAATCTGTTCCGCATGGAGGGCGTTGCTCTCGGCGGAGGGAAGCATAAGCTCGTGATAACGAAAGAGGGAAGCGGTGCCCTCTATTTCAACACCTATCTCAAATACTTCACGATGGAGGAGCACATCACCGCGGCTGGACATGAGATGAAGGTCGGGCGTTCGTATTACAGACTGCACCAGATTCCCTATGAGGTGGAAGTTGAGGGTGCGCAGGGGCAAAAAATCATGGAGAAGAGACTGCGCTATGAGCGCATTGCCCTGAAGGATGGGGATGCCGTCCAGAGCGGAGACGTTCTGCAGGTGGAATTCCACGTGACGAGCGATAATGACTACACGTATTTATGCTTTGAGGATATGAAGCCGGCGGGGTGCGAGCCGACGGAGGTGCGGAGCGGCGGCAAGAGCCAGGAGGGATTTTACAGCTACATGGAATTGCGTGATGAGAAGGTTGTCTTTTTCATTGGCACACTTGCGCGCGGTGAGCATTTATTGCGTTATCGCCTGCGAGCGGAGACACCTGGAATATTCCACGCTTTGCCGACGGTCCTTTACGGCATGTATGCGCCCGACCTGCGCGCCAATTCTGACGAGATGGTCATCAGGATTAACGACTGATACAAATAAATAGGATTCACCACAGAGTCACAGAGTTCACGGAGAAATATAAATCTCTGTGTTCTCTGTGTCCGCCTTAGGCGGACTGTGGTGCAAATTATTATATTTCTTCCTGCGGGACGGAGGGGAACTGGCGCTGGCAGAGACGTGCGTATTCCCCGCCTTTTGTAAGGAGTTCCTCGTGTTTACCGCTCTCTACGATGCTTCCCCCCTTAAAGACAAGGATGCAGTCTGCTGAGATGACCGTGCTCAGGCGGTGGGCAATGATGAAGCAGGTGCGGTTTGCCTTGAGCCGTTCGAGCGCTTCCTGAATTTTTGCCTCGGACTCGCTATCGAGCGATGAGGTTGCCTCATCGAGGATGAGAATCCGGGGATTTTTGAGAAGTGCGCGTGCAATGGCAAGGCGCTGGCGCTGACCACCCGACAGGCGAACGCCCCGGTCGCCCACGACGGCGTCAAAGCCTTCGGGTGCCTGCTCGATGAACTCAAGGGCGTTGGCGGAGCGCGCCGCGGAGATGACCTCATCCTTTGTGGCGTCCATGCGACCGTAACGCAGGTTGTCAATGATTGAGGTGTTGAGGAGGACGTTTTCCTGCGAGACAACGCCGATGAACTCGCGCAGAGTTCGGAGGTTCAGTTCGCGGATGTCCATGCCATCGATGAGGATGCGTCCTTCGGTGGGGAAATAAAAGCCCATGATGAGGTTGGAGAATGTGGTTTTTCCAGCGCCGCTCTCGCCGACGAGGGCGATGGTCTCGCCCGGGCGTGCGCTGACGTTTATGTCGCTCAGTGCCTTATTGCCGGTCGTGTCATAGACAAATGAGACGTGTTCGAAGACAACGGCACCGTTCAATTGTGTCACGATGCGCTTGCCCTTGTATTTTTCCAGCGGGTCATCGAGTGTGAGGAGTCTGTGGACGGGCTTGAGGGAAGCGAGACCCGCATAGACCGTGGTCACCATGCCCATGAGAATGTTGATTGGTGAGATGAGGAAGCCGATGATGCCGGTGAAGGCGATGAGGTCGCCAATGGTCATGCGCCCGCGCGTGATGAGGAGTCCGCCGGTTGCGTAAATTGCAATTGTTGTGGAATTGGTGAGAAAACCCATCAGGTTATTGTAGAAAGAGTCGAGGATGGTCATGGCGAGTGCGTTGCGTGTGACGGTGTGGAACTGGCGTTCGGCGCGTTTCTGTTCGTGCGCCTCGCGGGCAAAGCTCTTGACCAGACGGATGCTCTGCAGAAGCGATGCAGCTGCGTGTCTGCCCGCCGATGATGGTGAAATTGCCACCGGCATAGACAGTCGAGCCAGAGACAGCAAGGGCATTAACAATGTCATT
>Ga0172364_10001609_pt1 | contig 17563 bp, 19 predicted proteins | sample LakKivSesite10cm_FD_114545 | JGI IMG/M metagenome (GOLD analysis project Ga0172364, IMG submission 114545) | Sediment microbial communities from Lake Kivu, Rwanda - Sediment site 10cm | ecosystem: Environmental > Aquatic > Freshwater > Lake > Sediment | place: Rwanda: Western Province, Lake... | reverse complement strand
TTCTTCGCCATTGCTTTCTCCTTTGTGTAAGATTCACACCAGTATCAGCCCGATAACCCCAAAATTTGTGCCCTTTTCTATATCTCATTTCCTGCTTGGATTCAGGGCTTGCGGACTTAAATTTCTCAGCTACACTTCCTCATGGCCAACATTACGAAAAGAACAATAAAGCCGAGCGTAAATACCCATAGTAGAACATTCCTGATTATTCTCGCCGCCTTGTTTTCGCTTTTCTCTTCCTTTTGTCGTCCACTCTCCCCCGGACCTTTTTGTGTTTGCTCTATTTCTTTCTGAAGTTTTTCTGGCATTTTCTGCCTCCTCAATATTCAATTACCTAGGATGCAGTGTTGTCTTTTCAATGTAAGTGTTACCTCACTTCAAAGTCAGCGCTCACTTACATTTTAACACAATCTTCCTTCTTGTCAATCGTCTTACTGAAAGGCAACCACGTATTTGCCCATTTGGAGCAAAGCCCCGCGGAGTTCATTTGCTGCCTGGAGCCGTAGTTTTACTTCTTTTTTATATCATCCAGGTATTTACCCCTTTTTGACCTTTTCACATTGGACAATTTTATCAACTTGGTGATACCATAGCGCTGACCTCGTGGAAAACATAATCATTCTACTCCTGGCACTGGCTATTGATCTGACCCTAGGGGAGTTTTCCCGTCCCATACATCCCGTGGTTTGGATGGGGAAGGTCACTTCACTGGAGTTGAGGGTTGCCCAGCTATGTCCGCATCGCGCCCCGAACCCTGCCCGAGTGCCGCAGACTGGTTACTGCCATTAAGGAAATGATGGATGCCGGGTACCGAGCTTGACTTTTGTATCTTACATTTTTATAATATTCCAGAGGTCGTTTAGCAGCCTATCCCCCTGCCCCCCTTCCCTTATTAAGGGAAGGGGGGAGTGTAGGTAAGAGAGGGGCTTCGCCCCTCTCTAAAGTCTCTTCCCCCTCTCCTTCAGAAGGAGAGGGGGATTAAGGGGATGAGGTTAATAAATAATCTCTATTCCAGTTGATTGACGCTGTAGGGCTAAATTTGATAAAGTATTGCCCGAGTAGCGCAATGGTAGCGCAACCGACTTGTAATCGGTAGGTTAGCGGGTTCGACTCCCCTCTCGGGCTGAGGCTTGATGTTGCTGGTGTGGGAGGGGTGCCGGAGTGGTTAATCGGAGCAGACTGTAAATCTGCCGCCTGAAATGGCTGCGCAGGTTCGAATCCTGCCCCCTCCACTAGAACCTAAATATAATGTAGATTAGACGCTATACATAAGAACTTTAATAGCGGTTGAAGCGCCCACATAGCTCAGCAGGTAGAGCACATTCTTGGTAAGAATGGGGTCACCAGTTCGAGTCTGGTTGTGGGCTTTAAATAAAGGGGGGTTAAAAATGGCAAAGAAAAAATTTGAGCGAACCAAGCCCCATTGCAATGTGGGCACTATCGGTCATGTTGACCATGGGAAGACAACATTAACCTCGGCCATGACCTTGGTATTGTCTAAGGCGGGTCCTACTGAATTCCGCGAGTTTTACAGTATTGACAATGCCCCTGAGGAGAAGGCACGAGGGCTAACTATTGCTATTTCCCATATTGAGTACGAGACCGAGAAGCGGCATTATGCTCATATAGACTGCCCTGGGCATGCTGACTACATTAAGAACATGATAACCGGGGCAGCTCAGATGGATGGTGCCATATTGGTGGTTGCTGCCGATGACGGGGTAATGCCTCAGACCAGAGAGCATCTCCTGTTAGCCCGGCAGGTGGAGGTGCCATATATAGTAGCCTGCTTGAACAAAGTAGACCTGGTGGATGACCCAGAGCTATTAGAAGTGACCGAGCTAGAGCTAAGAGAGGAGCTGTTCCCCAAATATGGCTTCCCCGGCAGTGAGATTCCCATAGTGAGAGTGAGCGCGCTTAAGGCTGGTGAGTGTGGCTGTGGTAAGAGGGAGTGTCAGTGGTGTGGTGGCATCTGGAAGTTGCTCGATGCTATTGATAGTTATATTCCTACCCCGGTGCGACCTACAAACCAGCCCTTCTTGATGCCGGTAGAGGATGTCTTTAGCATTAAGGGGCGGGGCACCGTCCCTACAGGAAGGGTTGAGCGGGGGATAATTAAACCCGGGGATGAGGTTGAGATAATTGGCCTAAGGGAGACGCGTAAGACGGTAGCTACCAGCCTGGAGATGTTTCATAAGACCTTAGACCAAGTTGAGCCAGGGGATGCTGTGGGTATTCTGCTTCGAGGCATAGAGCGGGACGATGTAGAGCGAGGCATGGTATTAGCTGCCCCCGGCTCGATTAAGCCCCATACACACGCTGAGGCTGAGGTATATGTTTTGAGTAAGGAGGAGGGAGGCAGGCATACCCCCTTCTTTACCGGATATAAGCCTCAATTTTATATCAGGACTACTGATGTTACCGGGACTGCTGAGCTACCGGAAGGGGTGGAGATGGTTATGCCCGGTGACAATATAAAGATGAAAATAAAGCTTCTCTATCCTGTAGCCCTGGAGAAAGGTTTGCGTTTTGCTATTCGAGAGGGGGGTAGAACGGTAGGTGCTGGTACCTTTACCCGCATCATTGAGTAAAGATGGCGAAAAAGGGTGAAGCCAGGGTTATTATCCATCTTGCCTGCACCGATTGCAAGGAGAGGACATATACTACCAGTAAGAGCAAGAGGAACGACCCCCAGCGGTTAGAACTCAGGAAGTACTGCCCCCGTTGTCGGACCCATACCCTTCATCGGGAGATAAAATAGTGGCCGGCAACTGAGGTGTGTGAGGCTCCTTCATGACTCACCATAGTGTGACTCCCAAGCGTTCAAGGTTTAGATTTATTGGTGATACTATAGCCGAGCTAAAGAAGGTCGTCTGGCTCACCAGGCGAGAGGCGGCTTATTTGACCTTCCTGGTGCTGGTTGTTGCTATTGCCGTGGGCCTGATTCTGGGAGCTACCGATTATGGCTTTACTAACCTGGTTAACAAATTCTTTTTGGGTAGATAGAAGATTGGCTGGTTTCCATATTGAGCTGAAACGGTTAACTGAAAGGGATAATTCTGTGTTTTTATAGTTTTAGCTGAGTGAGGTTATTGGTGATAGGGAATCAAAAAAGCTGGTTTGTCATTCATACCTATTCCGGGTATGAAGAGCGGGTTAAGAAGAATTTAGAGCAGCGCATCAAGTTCATGGACAGCGAGGGTGAGATCTCCCAGATAATTATACCTACTGAGGTGGAGATCGAGGTTAAAGATGGGCAGCGGCGTGATGTCGATAAGAAGATATTGCCCGGTTACATTCTGGTCCAGATGAAGATGAGCGACCAGAGCTGGAATATAGTGCGTAATACCCCGGGTGTTACTGGTTTTGTTGGTAGTGCCAATAAGCCAGTTCCGTTGCAGGAGGAGGAAGTCAATCAGATTTTGAAGCAGATGGCAGCCGAAGCACCCCGGGTTAAGGTTGGTTTCCGCAAGGGGCAGAGTGTCCGGGTGACCCACGGTCCGTTTATTGATTTTGTCGGGGTGGTGGATGACATCAGCCTGGAAAAGGGCAAGGTCAAGGTGCTTTTGTCTCTTTTTGGACGTGAAACGCCGGTTGAGCTTGACTTTTTGCAGGTGGAGAAGCTTTAGTGGCGAAAAAGGTTAAAGCCGTAATTAAACTACAGATTCCAGCCGGCAAGGCAAATCCGGCGCCACCGGTTGGCCCTGCCCTGGGTCAGCATGGAATTAATATTATGGCTTTTTGCAAGGAATATAACGAGCGTACCGCCAATCAGGTTGGCTCGATTATTCCGGTGGAGATAACCGTCTTTGAAGACCGGTCGTTTACTTTTATCACCAAAACACCGCCAGTCACCGATTTGCTTAAGAAGGCGTTAGGCATAGAAAAAGGGTCCGGTACTTCTGGTCATGAAAAGGTGGGTAAGTTATCTCGTGCTCAACTTCACGAAATAGCTCAGCTTAAGGCTAAGGATTTGAATGCTACCACTATTGAAGGGGCGGAGCGAATTATTGAGGGCACAGCCCGAAGCATGGGGATTGAGGTGGAATGAAGTGGCAAAACACGGTAAGAAATATCTTGAGGCGGTAAAGCTGTTAGACAGGACAAAGGTTTATCATCCCCGGGAGGCTATTGAGCTAGCCAAGAAGGCGGCTTATGCCCAGTTTGATGAGACTGTTGAGCTTCACTTGCGGATGGGTGTTGACCCCCGAGATGCCACTCAGCAGGTGCGTGGTGTTGCCCTGCTGCCCCATGGGTTAGGCAGGAAGGTGCGAGTCTTAGTTTTCGCTCAAGGTGAGGCGGTGAGAATTGCTGAGGCAGCCGGGGCGGACTTCGTTGGTAGTGATGAGATAGTTAAGAAGATTGAGGAGGGGTGGTTAGATTTTGATACTACCATCGCCACCCCTGATATGATGGGTAAGGTGAGTCGGCTAGGGAAAATCTTGGGGCGGAAGGGATTGATGCCTAACCCCAAGTCGGGAACGGTGGTAGCCGCTAATGACTTGCCCAGGGTGATTGAGGAAGCCCGCCAAGGGCGGGTAGAATTTAAGCTGGACAGGACAGGTATAATTCATGTCCCTCTGGGCAAGGTCAGTTTTGAAGACGATAGGTTGATGGGCAATCTGGCAGCAGTGGTGGAGGCAGTGGTGAGGGCTAAACCGGCTGGTGCCAAAGGTCAGTATATTAGAACCGCCACTTTAACCACTACTATGGGACCTGGCATGAAGCTTGACCTTAAACCAATCTTATCGTTAGCTTCTGGTTAATCTAGACGGAAGGGGGATGCTTTACGGAAGACGTTGCTATTGTGGGTGCAGGGCAGAGTGTCTTTTCTCGTAGCTGCGGTGTATCGGTCAGGGAGTTAAGCTTTGACGCTTTTAAGGAGGCGATGGAGGGTCTAGATATTACCATTAAAGATATAGACGCCTCCATTATTTGTTCTGCGCCAGAATATGATAAGCAGCGCTCGCCGGCAGGCTTGATATCGGAGTACCTGGGGCTAACCCCCAAGCCCGCTTTTTATGTGGAAACGGTATGTTCCTCTAGCACCACCGGGTTGAGAGTGGCATGGTCACTGATAAAGGCTGGTCTTCACCGGGTAGTAGCCGTGATTGGTTTTCAAAAGATGTCGGAGCTCTCGTCTCGCGATGCTGCTGAGAGGATGGGCAGGGGAGGGGATATAATCTGGGAGTCGCCCTTCGGTCTAACCATGCCCGCCGGCTATGCCATGTATGCTCAGGCTCATATGGCTAAGTATGGGACTACCGAGGAGCATATGGCTAAGGTGCGGGTTAAGAATTCGCACTACGGGGCTACTAATTCCAAGGCTACTTATCGCAAGGAGCTGAGCCTGGAGGAGATTTTAAGCTCAGAGGTGATAACCAGTCCGCTGAAGAAGTTTGATTGCTGCGCCAATGCCGATGGTGCCTCTTGCATTATATTGGCGAGGGGAGATGTAGCTAAAGGAATAACCGAAATCCCAATCTGGATTATCGGTCTGGGGGCGGCAACTGATACCATGAGCATGGCAGGAAGGGGATCGCTTACCGGCTTGAGGTGTGCTCAGGAAGCCGCCAGGCAGGCTTATAAAATGGCTGACGTTGGGCCACAGGATATTGATGTTGCTGAGGTTCACGATTGTTTTACCATCTCTGAGATTCTGGCTTATGAAGACCTTGGCTTTGCCAAACCTGGGGAGGGGGTGGGGTTAATAGAGGAAAAGCAGACATACGCTGATGGTAAGATACCGGTAAACGTTGACGGCGGTCTACTGTCTAAGGGTCATCCTATAGGTGCTACCGGCGGCTCGCAGATTAGAACCATTGTCCGCCAGCTCAAAGGACAGGCTACTGAGGCTCAAGTGAAGGGAGCGGAAATAGGCCTGGTTCATAATATCGGTGGCATCGGGCAATATGGTAATGTAACCATCCTGAGGAAGTAGCTGAATGGGCTTTGAGAATTTTGGCACGGTTAGCTTCACCACAGAGGCAAAGGTGGCAGACTTCATCACCTACCTGGAGGCGGGTAAAATAATGGCAACTAGGTGTAAAAAGTGCCGGGTTAGTTACTTCCCGCCGAGGGCGGATTGCCCTGGGTGTTTATCCAGTGATATGGAGTGGTTTGAAATTAAAGGAAAGGGTAAGCTCAGCAGTTACACTGTGGTGAATTACGGTCCCACCGGTTTTGAGGCTGATGCCCCCTATATTCTGGCTCTGGGTCAGTTTGATAATGGCGTCCAAATCCTCGCCTGTTTGAGCCGGGATATTGCCGAGCAGGATATTAAGGTTGGTATGGGTTTGACAGTGAGCCCGGTAAAACTACCTAACAACAGGATTGCCTACGAATTTAGAAAGGCCTAGCAAGGAGGATAGGCATGGTTGGTATTACCTCGTATGGCGCTTATGTGCCTCTGTTCAGGCTAGCCCGGGAGGCGATAGCTAAAGGTGCCAGGGGTGAGAAGGCTATTTGTAACTTTGATGAGGATAGCATAACTATGGCGGTGGCGGCGGCTAATGATTGCTTAAATGGGATAGACCGAGACACAATAGACGGGCTATACTTTGCCACCACCACCTCTCCGTATAAGGAGAAGCTGGGGGCAGCTATTGTGGCTATGGCTGTCGACCTCAGGCAGGACGTTATTACCGCTGACTTTGCCAATTCCCTGAAGGCAGGCACGGGCGCCTTCAGAGCAGCTATAGATGCAGTTAAGGCTGGCTCAGCCAGGAAGGTGATGGTAGCCGCTGCTGATTGTCGGCTGGGGATACCGGGCTCAGCCTTGGAGCAGAATTTTGCCGACGGTGCCGGTGCTCTGCTGATTGGGGACAAGGATGTTGCCGTTACTGTTGAAGCCAGCTACTCAGTCTATAGCGAGATATTGGATATCTGGCGGGCTGATGGTGATATCTTTGTCCGCTCCTGGGAGGACAGGTTTAGCTCGACCCATGGCTATCTGGAGGCGGTTGGCGAAGCAGTTTCCGGGTTAATGCGGAAATCTAAACTCAGCCCTAAGGATTTTGCCAAAGTTGTATTTTATTCTCCTGATGCCAGAAGATATGTGGAATTAGCCAGGCAACTAGGCTTTGACGATAAGTCCCAGCTTCAGGACGCCCTTTTTGCTGTCCTGGGCAACACCGGGGCGGCTTTTCCCCTGATGTTACTAATAGCGGCGCTGGAAGAAGCCAAAACTGGAGACCTTATTCTGCTGGCTAGCTATGGTAATGGCAGCGATGCTTTTGTCTTAAGGGTAACTGAACAAATAGAGAAGATTAGAAATAGGCGGGGAATGAAAGAGCACCTAGCGTCGAAGAAGGTAGTCACTGACTATAGAAGGTATCTGATTTGGCGCGGGCTCTTGCCCCAAGAAACGATACCAGGACCTATTAGGTTTTTATCAGCGCCAGCAGCGTGGCGGGAACGTGAAGCCAACTTCCGGTTACATGGGGTTAGGTGCCAGGTTTGTAGAACAATCCAGTTCCCCCCACAACGGGTGTGCACCAAGTGCCATGCTAAAGACCAGTTTGAGCCATATAGGCTTTCTGATAAGAGGGCTAAGATATTCACCTTTGCTATGGACTATGTGACCCCCGCTCCCGATTTGCCTACGGTTACTACTACTATTGACTTTGACGGTGGGGGGAGGATGGAGTGCTACATGACTGACCGGGAGCCGGAGCAGGTTAAGTGTGGTTTGCCGGTGGAGATGAGCTTTAGAAAAATAATTGATAAGGATGGAGCTCACATTTATTTCTGGAAGTCTATACCAATAAGGGCTTAGGTGGTAGAATAAGCTGGGAGGTATGCTATGGGGAGTATCAAAGATAGAGTGGCTATAGTAGGCATGGGCTGTACCCAGTTTGGTGAGCTGTGGGATAAGAGTTATAAGGATTTGATGGTAGATGCCTGCTATGAGGCTTTTGAGGATGCCGGGATTGAGCCTAAGGATATTCAGGCGGCGTGGTATGGTAGCCGTGAAAGCGGCTTTACCGGTGCCCATCTGGCTAATGCCCTCAAGCTGGAGTATATCCCAGTTACCAGGGTGGAGAACTTCTGTGCTGGCGGGACGGATACCTTTAGAAATGCTTGCTACGGCGTAGCCTCCGGGGCGTACGATATTGCTCTTGCCTGCGGTGTGGAGAAGACCAAGGACCACCTGGGTGGCTTCACCATGTATCTTACCATCCCCTTTGACCGGAGTATGGCGGAGTGGGAATTGCCGCCGGTAAGTCAGTTTGCTCAGCTGGCAACAAGGTATTTCCATCATTATGGGTTAGGCTATGAGGCAGGCAGGCGAATTTTAAGCAAGATTTCGGTCAAGAATCACCATAATGGGACGATGAGTCCCAAGGCTCATTTCCGTAGAGAGATAACCCTGGAACAGGCAATGAACGCACCTATGATTTCCTATCCTCTTAACTTGTTTGATGCCTGTGGCATGAGTGATGGTGGGGCGGCGGCTACCGTAACCACCCCGGAGATAGCCAAGAGTATGAGGAAGGACTATATTCTGGTAAAGGCGCTGGCACTTGCTAATGGCGCCGGTCAAGCGACACTCCAGCCGGAATATGATTTCATCCACATCCCGGAGAGCGTAGCTGCGGGGAAGGCGGCTTATAAAGAGGCTGAAATTAAGAACCCGCGCCAAGAGATAGATATCGCTATAGTGCACGATTGTTTTACTATTACTGAGCTTCTAATCTATGAAGACCTGGGCTTTAGCCCCAGGGGCAAAGGTCCGGAGGATGTTGAAGCCGGCACCTTTGAGCTAACCGGAGACCTGCCGGTCAATACCGATGGTGGACTCAAATGCTTCGGTCATCCCCTTTCTGCCAGCGGGCTGAGGATGATTTATGAAGTCTATAAGCAAATGCAGGGTAAGGCTGGCCCAAGGCAGATAAAGAAGGCTGACATCGGACTGGTGCATAATGTAGGGGGTGTCAACGGCTTATTTAATTGTGCGGTAGCCATATTCGGGAGGGCTTAATTTATAGCTTAATATTTCCTGAGACAGCGGGTGCCGATTAGGCTTAAATTAGTTTGCCTGCCGAGGAAAAAGGACTTTTACGGCAAGTCCTTGTGCGGCAGGCGCAAGGACTTGCTTTTTAATATGAATTACTAGTAAAGTTAGGTGAAGAAAGATGTCCAGAGAAAAGAAGGCGGAGATTATTGATAGCCTGCAGCAGCTTTTCTCCCGATGCAGCATTGGTATCCTGACCGATTATCGGGGGCAATCAGCTAACGAGATGGCTGAATTGCGGCGCCGACTGAGGGAATTGGGGATTGAGTATAAGGTGGTGAAGAACACCCTGGCTCAGTTTGCTGCCCGGAGGGCAGGCAGGGAGGAGGTGGTTAGTTTCTTTGAGGGTCCGCTGGCTGTTGCTTTTGGCTATGGCGACATAACCGAGACAGCTAGAGCCTTAACCGACTATATTCAAACCTCAAAGGCAGGTATAAGGATAAAGGGGGGCTTTTTACCTGCCAGGCTGCTTACTGCTGAAGATGTAATCACCTTATCTACATTGCCAGCAAGGGAAGTATTATTAGCCAAGGTTTTGGCTGGGATACAAAGCCCTATCTCGGCTCTGGTCAGCCATCTTACCACCCCGATTAGAGGGATAATAGGGGTGATACAAGCAAGGATTCAACAATTGGAGGGAGGATAATATGACACAAGCGGAAGCAAAGGGCAAAAAAGCGGCCAAGAAGCCCGGCGTCAAAGTGGAGTCGGAGAAAAAGTCTACTGCTGTTGATGAGATAATGGCTAGCATAAAAAATATGACTGTGCTTGAGCTAGCCGAGCTGGTTAAGGCGCTACAGGCTGAGTTTGGTGTTAGTGCTCCAGTGGCAGCACCCACGGCGGCACCGGCTGAGGCAGCAGCGCCGGCTCCAGCGGCTGAAGAGAAAACTGAGTTCACCGTTATTCTCAAGGAGGTAGGGGCTAACAAGATTAGTGTCATTAGGGCGGTGAGGGAACTGACTACCTTAGGGCTGAAGGAGGCAAAGGATTTTGTGGAGAGTGCCCCTCAGACGGTAAAAGAGGGGGTTAGCAAGGAGGAGGCAACTACGGCAAAACAGAAACTGGAAGCCGCAGGTGCTACCGTCGAGATTAAATAACCTAAGGGGATGAGCGTGCCTTATAGCGATTGTTTGATACTGATGGGCACAGGTGGCTTTTTTGTCCTCCTGGGGATAATCTTGATTTTGTGGGGCAAGGGTGAGAAAAGGCGTTATTACAAGTCCACTGCCACTCGCGCTGATGTTAGGGAGTTTCTGGAGCGCTGGCCGGAGCGCCCTAGGGTGGGGGCGGTAAAGATAGGCGGCTGGATAGCTCTGGCTATTGGCTTGGTCATGGTGGCTGTGGGTGGTGCCTTTTGGCTTTGGGGTTGAGCAAGGTGAATAAAGAGATATTATTCCCGGGTGAGGCACGAAGTATTGGTTTGCAGTTTATCCGGGGTAAGCTTATCTTCCATACTTTAGCTTGGCATACAAAAGGGCAAGGGCAAGAATAACGGAAATCGAGTTCCACAGGATTACCGGGGTCAGTCGGAGAGAAATACCGTAGGCGAGCCAGCAGCCAATTCCGATTAAGAACAAAATGGTAAAAGTCAGACTTATCTCGTGTGCGCTTTTAAGCTTAAAGACACGAATGACCTGAGGTAGAAAGCCAATTGTGATAATGGCTCCAGCGATAAGACCAAACCATTCGGCTGACAGCAAGCTTGATGCCTCCTTTTTCGCCTATCCTGCTTGAATTATACCAAGCTTCTTGGTCGGTACTGGATAGCTTCGGCTATGTGGTGGGCTTTAATTATATTGGCATTTTCCAGGTCGGCAATGGTGCGACCTATTTTGAGGATGCGGTGGAAGGCGCGGGCGGAGAGGTAGAGCTGCTTCATTGCTGCCTTTAGCAGGCTCTGGGCTGATTCCTCTACCCGGCAGCACTCCCTTACCTCGGTCGGTGTCATCTCAGCATTGCAGGCTAATTTTGTTCCCTTAAAGCGCTGGCGCTGTATGGAGCGGGCAGCCTTAATCCTGGCTTGAACCTTCTCTGATTTTTCCCCCAGCCTATCGTCAGTCAGTTTCTCATAGTCAATGTGTGGCACCTCAACAAAGATATCAACCCGGTCGATGAATGGTCCACTAACTCGCTTCTGATAGCGGGCGACCAGCCCGGGGGAACAGGTGCACTGTCTAAAAGGATCGCCATAATAGCCGCAGGGGCATGGGTTCATCGCTCCCACCAGCATAAAGTTTGACGGGAAGGTTACACTTCCCTGAGCCCGGCTAATGGTGATTACCCTGTCCTCCAGGGGCTGGCGCAATACCTCAAGCACGGCGTGTCCGAATTCAGGAAGCTCATCAAGGAATAATACCCCCCGATGGCTGAGGCTTATTTCGCCCGGTTTAGGCCAATGTCCACCACCCACCAGCCCGGCATTTGAGATAGTGTAGTGGGGGGAGCGGAAGGGTCGTTGTCTGATGAGAGGGGTGTCTGCCGGTAGCAGACCGCTGACACTATATATCTTAGTAACCTCCAGAGCTTCCTCGGTGGTCATTGGCGGCAGTAACGAAGGAAGGGAGCGTGCCAGTAAGGTTTTACCACTGCCGGGTGGTCCCATCATTACTACATTATGCCCGCCAGCGGCAGCCACCTCCAGGGCTCGCTTGACATGCTCCTGCCCCTTGATGTAAGCCAGGTCAGTGGTGGGCAAGATGCCTGGGGTATATTCCTCAACTTCAACTTCTCCGGATTTGTATGCCGGGGGTGGTATTTCTCCCCGAAAATAGCTGACTAACTGAGATAGGGAGGCAAAAGGGACGCTCTTAGTCCCTTCTATTAACGACGCCTCCCTAGCGTCGATTTCAGGCACAATAGCGGTAGGTATCCTTTCTTGGTGAGCCAGGGCGACCATGGGCAGGATGCCGTTGGTATGGCGCAGGCTGCCATCCAGGGACAGTTCACCGAGGAAGACGGTTTGAGAAACATCGGCAGATACCTGCTCTGAGCTGAGCAGGATACCAACGGCAATGGGTAAATCATAAGCCGGGCCTGCCTTCTTGAGGTGGGCAGGAGCCAGATTAACCACGATGCGCTTCATAGGGAAAGCACAGCCTGAGTTTCGGATCGCAGCACGCACCCGTTCCTTGGCTTCCTGGACGGCGGCATCAGGCAATCCGACGATGGTAAAGGAGGGTAAACCGGGGGAAATATCTACCTCAACCTCAACAATAGCCCCTTCCAGCCCAACTACAGCACAGGTTATTACTTTGGCTAGCATCTGTTTCCTAGGGGCTATATTACAGCGCAGCCCTCTATGTGTCAACGGACTGGGTTTTTACCTTGACACTCGTTCTTTTCCTACCATATACTAAGCTTACTTAAATCTGACCAAGGAGGGCAAGAAGATGGCTGGACCTTTAGCTGGGGTTAAGGTGGTGGAGATAACCATGTTTCAGCAGGGGCCTGTTGCCGGGGCAAAGCTGGGGGATTTGGGTGCCGATGTAATTAAGGTGGAGCCTCCAACTGGAGACCCGGCAAGGGGATTCATGAGGATTATCGGAACCATGGTCGGTTTAAAGGGTCGAAATTACTACTTTGAGAATCACAACCGCAATAAGAGGAGCATTGTTCTGGATTTAAGAAAAGAAAGGGGGCTTGAGATATTTTCCCATCTCATTGATAGGGCTGATGTCTTTGTGAATAACCTGAGTATAGAGGCGCCGCAGAAGATGGGCATTGGTCCTGAGGTGCTGCTCAAGAGAAATCCGCGGCTTATTTACGCTCAGGCTTCTGGGTGGGGAAGGAGGGGCCCTGATGCCAACGAGCTTTCCTTTGACTATACCGGGATTGGTCGGTCAGGACTTATGATGTCCTGTGGCGAGCGGGGTAGCCCACCAGCTCAAATCTTGCCTGGGCTGGGCGATGAACTTGGGGGGATGGTTTTGGCGTGGGCGGTGTGTGCCGCCCTCTATGCCAGGGAGAAGATGGGAAAAGGGCAAGTGGTAGATACCTCCCTAATGAGCAGCCTGATGTGTATGTTGAGCCTTATCTTATCTGCCCCGGCTATCCTGGGTCAGGAATTCCCTAGGGAGGTTAGGGTTGAGGCAGGTAATCCACTCTATAACCACTATAAGGCTAAGGATGACAAGTGGTTTATCCTGGCTCACCTTCAACCAGATAGGTACTGGGCTAATGTCTGCCGGGCTCTGGGTATGCCGGAGCTGGAGAATGCCCCCAGGTTCAATAGTATTGAAGCCAGGGGGGAAAACCGGAAAGAGCTTATAGGTATCATGGATAAGACATTTGCCACCAAGACCAGGGAGGAATGGTTTAAGATTTTTAAGAAGGAGGGTCTGATTTTTACTCCTATCCAGATGCCTACCGAGGTGATTAATGACCCCCAGGCTATCGCCAATAACTATGTTGTCTGGTTTGACCACCCGGTTTTGGGCAGGACAAAGATGTTTGGTTTCCCCTGGGACTTCAGTAAAACCCCAGCTTCAATAAGAAGGGAGCCCCCCGAGTTTGGGCAACATACTGAGGAGATTTTACTGGAGCTGGGTTATACCTGGGATGATATCACCAAGCTAAAGGATGAGAAGGTGATACCTTAAATCAGGCTTTTTGAGAAAGGAGCTGAATTATGCCAGGAAAGGCTGCTGCTAAGGGGTTGGCGGCGGCAGATAGGTATTATCAGGATTATGGCTGTCAAGCCAGGGAGCTGAAGCAGCAGGGGAAGAGGATAATGGGCTATCTCTGCGCCCTCGTTCCCGTGGAGATGCTTACGGCTGCTGGCTTTATTCCATTCCGGATAAAGGGGGATGTCAACGAGCCAATCACTAAGGCTGATGCCGAGATGGAAACTATTGTTTGCCCTCTGGTCCGTAGTGCCTTTGATGTGTCGCTTAAGGGCAAGTATGAGTTTCTTGATGGCATGGTTATGGCTCATGCCTGCGACAGCCTGTGTAGAACCTACGATATCTGGAAATACACCCTCAACCTCGCCTACTCCCACCTTATCAACATGCCACATAGTACCGATGACCTATCGCTGAACTTTTATAAAGCGTTGCTCAATACGTTTAAAACCAGTCTGAGCCGGTTTGCTGGGGGGGAGATTTCTGACCAGAGTCTGACCCGGGCGGTTCAACTCTATAATCAGAATAGGGCTAAGCTGAGAGAGCTATATGAGCTGAGGAAGGCAGTTCCCCCCTTGATTTCAGGTAGTGAGGTAACCAAACTCCTGGTGGCGGCGATGAGTCTCCCGGTAGGGGAGGCTAACGAACTCATCGGTAGTGTTATCAGGGAGGTTAAACAACGGGGCTGCATTCTGGCAGCCAAATCAGCCAGAATAATGGTGGTCGGCGCTCAGGTGGATAATGTAGCTTTTATTGACCTGATTGAGGATAGCGGGGCTTGGGTGGTAGCTGATGCTTTATGCCCCGGGAGTAGGGAGTTCCTTTATGATGTAGAGGTCACTGATGACCCCATTGATGGCATAGCTGAGCGGTACTTGAGGAAGGTATACTGTGGTAGGACCTTCAGGGTAAGGGAGGGAAGCTACCAGGAGTATCTGGAGGACAGGTTTGGGTATATCGGCAATGCTATTAAGGATTTTGGGGTGGATGGCGCAGTGCTCTATATCTATAAGTACTGCGACCCATTTGGTTTTGATGTGCCTGAGATAAAGAGCTACATTGAGTCTAAGGGCACCCCCGTCCTCTATCTTGAGGACGAGTATTCCATGTCAACCATTGGTCGGTTGCGAACCAGAATCCAGGCATTTCTGGAGTTAATCGGCTCAAAATAGTTATTGACGGAGAGAGGCTATGACACAGGAGACGAAGCCGGAGGAGAGGAAGAAACGAAGGACAGCTACTGAGGCAGCCAGCCGAATAGGTGCCATGAGTAAGGCTATGATTGGTAATGTGTTGCGGGCGATGGAGGAGGGCAGGCCAGTAGCCTACGCCTTTATCTTTTGCGGTTATGATGAAATCATCCGGGCGATGGATATTGTGCCTGCCTGGACGGAGAACTATGCCGGTATATGCGGGGCAAAGCGTGATGCTCAGAGATTTCTGGAGCGGGCTGAATCGGAGAACTTTTCCCGTTCCCTTTGCACCTATGCCCTTTGCGGTATAGGCTTTGATAGCTGGCGTGAGGAGCTGGGCGAGATGCCCCCCAACCCCCCCTGGGGAGGTCAGGCGAGACCTACGGTAATGCTCGGCAGTGGTCAGATGATTTGTGACCCCAGATACAAGTGGTATCAGGCGCTGCAACATTATATGCCCGATGTGCCGGTGTATGTTCATGGTATGCCCTGGCCACCATATGAAAACGACTATGATTACCGTGAGGTTCAAGATTACTATGTGAAGTATATCGTGGCGGGGCTGAAGGATTTGATAGCCTTTCTGGAGAAACACATTGGTACGAAGATGGACTGGGACAGGCTGAGTGAGGTTGTTGACCTGAGTGACCGAACCTGGAATCTAATCTCTGAGACCTATGATTTGCGCAAGGCGGTTCCTTGCCCCATGGATACGGGGGACGCCATGAATACCATGGTGCCGATGACGTTTATGATGGCGACTCAGGAAGCCTATAACTTCTTTAAGGACTTAAATGATGAGTTACAGCGCAAGATAGCCAACAAGGAAGGGGTGGTTCCTGACGAGAAGTACCGGCTGATGTGGGGTGGGGGGTTGCCGTCATGGTTTGCCCTGACCGATTTTAACTACTTCAACAGCAAGGGGGCGGTATTTCCCGTAGAGACTACCTACCGGCTACTGGAACCGGTGTATAAACTGGATTTGCCTAAGGTCAGCGACCCTCTGGAGCATCTCGCCTGGAGGTGGGTCAAATGGGCGACTTATAGGTATGATAAAGCCAGAAAGCGCCCCGGTTCTCACCCCGATATTGAGCACCTTATTGAGTATATTGAGGAGTATAAGATAGACGGGGTAGTAATGCATGAGGCCTTCTCCTGTCGCAGTTGGCACCCCGGCTTGATCTGGCAATTAAATCAGCTAAAGAAGGTATATGGAAATATCCCCTCGCTGATTCTGGAGAGTGATATTGTCGATATTAGTTCCTATAATGAAGCTGACACCAGAGCCAGGATAGACGCCTTTATTGACACTTTGGAGGCGGTTAAGAGCCGGGGAAGGTGAGTAGTCAGTATTTTGTCGGGATTGACCTCGGTTCCACAATGACCAAGGTAGTGATTATGAGCGAGGCAGTGGTTGCCTCGGTCATCGGTCCTACCGGTCCAGAGCACAGGAAGTTAGCCAATAAGGTAATGGAGGAAGCCCTAGCCAAGGCAAACTTACCCTTTGATGACATAACTTATGTGGTGGCTACCGGCTATGGACGAATTAATGTCCCCTTTGCTGATAAACAAATAACCGAGATATCCTGTCATGCCCGGGGAGTTAGTTGGCTGCTGCCTGAGGTAAGGACGGTGATTGATATTGGTGGTCAGGACTGCAAGGGGATTAAGCTGAGCCATGGTCGGGCGGTGGACTTTGTCATGAATGATAGGTGTGCTGCCGGGACAGGCAGATTTCTGGAGGTGGCGGCTGAGGGGCTTGGTGTCAAGCTTGATGACATGGGAAGGCTGGCATTAACTGCCAAAAATGCCGCCAGGATAAGCAATACCTGTACTGTATTTGCCACCCAGGAGATGGTGGCTAAACTATCGGGCGGGGTGCCACTGCCGGAGATTATCGCTGGTCTGCATGAGGCGATTGCCGCCAGGATATATAGCATGGTGAGGCGCCTGAAGATAGAGAGGGAAGTAGCCCTGACCGGCGGTGGGGCTAAGAATATAGGCTTGGTCAAGGCGTTGGAAGCCAAATTAGGTTACTCGGTGCTGGTGCCTCCTGAGCCGTTGCTTACCGGAGCTATGGGTGCGGCTCTGCTGGGTAAGGATATTGTCAAAAAGGCGGCTGAAAGCGGGGTACCATTAGCCAGAAGTGAACGTCGCTTACGGGAGGCTACCCTTTTTACCTAAACCCAAAACATGAGCGAGGCTAAAGCCTAGCGCTACAGTTAAAAATTAGAAGGCTATACAAGCTATTCCCAAAGGGTAAGCCTGAAGGAGCAAGTTATACAGAGTGAAAAGTCTCTCTTGTATAACCTATCCCCCCTGCCCCCTTCCCTTACCAAGGGAAGGGGGGAGAATAGAAAAGAGGAGCTTCGCTCCTCTTAAACACCTTTCGGGGGGAAGGTAGAGTGAGACAAAGTGAGAAGGAGAGTCTAAGAGAGGCAAAGCCTCTCTTTAGAAAAATCTTCCCCTTCCCCTTATTAAGGGGAAGCCTGCCTGCACGTAGCCGCTTCGGCGAAGGCAGGGGGATAAAGGGGATAGAGGGGATGGGGTTCTAAAATAGTAATGATTTATGTTGCTGGCGTTGATATCGGTTCCGCCTTTTCTAAAGCAGTAGTAATGGCAAAAAGCGAAATTATCTCCTACCATGTAATGCCCTCGGGAGGGAATTATAAACTCACTGCTGAGCGGGTAGCTGGGAAAGCTTTGACCAAGGCAAACCTATCTTTTGAGGA
>Ga0172364_10001608_pt1 | contig 17570 bp, 24 predicted proteins | sample LakKivSesite10cm_FD_114545 | JGI IMG/M metagenome (GOLD analysis project Ga0172364, IMG submission 114545) | Sediment microbial communities from Lake Kivu, Rwanda - Sediment site 10cm | ecosystem: Environmental > Aquatic > Freshwater > Lake > Sediment | place: Rwanda: Western Province, Lake... | reverse complement strand
TGATATCTTTGTTAATGTAAAAAAAGGCGGAATTGCGTCGAGAATTGAAGCATCAAGGCTTGCAATTGCAAGAGCCATCGTTAAGTTTACAAAATCAGATAAGCTGAAAAAAGAATATCTTGCCTATGATAGGAATCTGCTGGTTGCGGATACAAGGAGAAAAGAAGCTTACAAGCCAGATGACAGCAAGGCAAGGGCAAAAAGGCAGACATCTTACAGATAAGTGAATTACCCCCTAAATTTATGATTACTGGTAAGTTGCAACAATACAAAGGTTTTTATAGGGAGATTTTGTTGAATGAAAATGACAAAAAGAGCATTACATACAATTAAGTCAGGAATTGTTTTGGATATACTTGGGGCGCTCGCGCAAAACGGCATGAAAAATCTTTATTTAGGCGGAGGACTAAGCACTCAATTTTTTCTTCCAGAGGAACTGCACAGAGTAACTTCTGATATTGATTTAGATGGGCCTGTTAATATGCCTTATATCGAATTTAGAGATTATATGACAGGAGTTGGCTCTCCTCTAACTGCAAGAGGATATTCAATTGATTTTTCAAAACAAAGGGGGACTCAAGACGCTGAATTTTCCAGGGATGAAAATATGATGGTTGTTCAGATTCCGAGGAGAAGCCAGGGAAAATTTGTTGCATCTAAACAAAGATTGGAGAGAGAGCTGTTAAATTCTGAAGAAATTCCTTATGTAGGGGGCAAGTTGAGATTAATAAACATAAATGATCTTTTGGCAAGAAAAATCGGCAGGGCTGATGATTTTAGAAGGCAATATGATTTAACAGCTCCTTTTGGGATGGATACTCTTGAAGCAGTGGAGAGAGCTAATTTATTAAAAGAAACTTTAGATTATGCTAATCTTGATCCAAGAGAATTACCTAAAAGGGTGGCATATATAAGAATGCTCGCTGATTTAGCAGACATAAAAGCAATTCTAGAAAGAGTTAAGATAAATGAGAATTATTTGAGAGAGGCTGTTAGAAATTACCCTACAAAAAATCCTGCCAGTTTAGAGTCTTTTTTACAGCAAGTTTTAGCAGGAAGAGTGCAAAAACCCTAGCTTCTTAAAATTTCCTTCAATTTTCTCTGGACAGCATAAAAAATTTCAGGGCTTATAATTGGCTGGTGGCTTCCTTTATGAATTTGCCCGCAGAATTTTATCTCACCAAGATAAGTCCTGTTGGAAAGAATTTTTTTCAGCCCATTAACTGACAGCCCGTAATTTTTAGCGAGGCCGTTCAAAGAATAATCTTTTTCAAGAAATGTTTTGAATAACGAATGAACTTTTGCAGCATCCTGATTTATCTGCAGTTTTCCATTGACAAATGAATAGCCTTTCGGCGCCCTGGTTACTGGATTTCCCCCCGCTACTTTTTTATTCATCCCCTCAACCTGCGCCTGCCCTGATTTTTGATTAAATTTTCTAAATGTGTCAAGGATTTTCCAGTCTACTTTTTCATTTATATACGAATTAAAATTTTCTTTATCTAAGGGGGCAAAATGCGCGCAAATTCTGCAGAGTTTTTTCCCAAAAATCTCTTTTTCATTTTCATCCTTATAACTGCATTTTTCACACGCCATTTTAAAGTGAGGAGAGGAGGATTTGCACCCCCGTAGGCACTAAGCCATCACGGCCTTAACGTGACCCGTTTGACTGCTCCGGCATCTCCTCATAATAAAATTAAAAACAACTCATTTTTAAGCATTTGGTTTTCAGAATTATTTCAGCTCTTTTAAAACACCTTTCAGATTGCTTTCCAAAGCCCTGCAGGCTTCAATAAAAATATCTTTTGCGTCAATCATCCCCCAGGACTCTATGAAGAAAATAAGATTCCCTGTATTTTCTATTTTTATTCCTTTAAAATCTTCTAAATCTTCCTGCTCTAAATCGCATGCCCATTCATTTTTAACTTTTAATTTTCCGTCGAATTCAAAAACATTTGGGTGTATTTCTGCAAGTTTTGACCCCTCATCCTTTTCAATTTTGATTTTTACTCCCCCTCTGTAATATGCAAATCCCGGAGAGTATTTTGCATGCTCATTTCCTGTCCCGGTCTTTGCTCTCGCGACAAGTTCTATTTCCTGCCCCTTTTCAAGCATAACAATAGGCATCTCGGGATAAACAATCTCTTTCCCCATTCCTTTTGCAAAAACAATGTTGTTCTTGCCGTCTCCCCCGGCCTTTAATTTTAAATTAATAGATTCATCTTTTTTTAATTTCTGATTTTTAAGGGGAATCAACCCCAGTCTGTGGGCAATTACTTCATCATACAAAGCAGAATCATTTTTGTATATATCCACCTCATCAATTGCTAAGATAGGAACCTCATTTACACTTTTTCTTATTGCATTCGCTAATTCGACATTCATATCTGTCTCAAAAATAACCTTCTCGTCTGTTTTTTCAATCTGTTTTATCATCTTTATACATCATAATTTCTGCTTTTAAATCTAACTATACTCTTCTTCCCCTTCTTCCGTGGGGCTTCTTGGACCCTCCTCTGGGAATTCTTGTCATGTCGGCAATATTAACTATTTTTATCCCTTCTTTTCCGAGAGTTCTTATCACAGAATTTGCACCAGGTCCTGTGCCCGGAGAATTTGTCTGGGCTTTCATTTTTACATAAACTGTTGTTATGTCGTAATCCCTTGCAATCTCTGTGATTCTTTTTCCAATGAACATTGCAATTGTTGGGTTTGCCTTTAGCCTGTCATGTTTTGTAATCTGCCCTCCTGAAATTCTTCCGAGGGTGTTGCCGGCCAGGTCGGTTAATTGGACAATTGTATTATTAAAACTTGAATAAATATGCACAATCCCAGTATTATCTTCTTTTTTAGCCATTTTGCCCCCCCTCTTTATTTTTTTCTGTTTTATTTTCCGTTTTTCTGTTTTTATTTCCTGGGGATTTATCCCCTGTTTTTTCTGTTTCTGTATTATTATTTGTTTTTTTATCTCTCTTCTTCAGGGAAATTTTATTTTCTAAATTAATGTCTACATTAAAAGAAGGAATATTTATAACGCTCCCATCAACAATAACCTGCTTATGGACAATAAATTGCCTTGCTTCTCTTGAAGATTTGGCAAGATTTTTTTTCACAAGAATTGTCTGGAGCCTTCTTTCTAGTAAATCTTCTCTGCTTAGGGCAAGAGCTTCCGGGATATTTTTTGCATTTAATCCCCTCTTATTAAGCCTGTTGAGAAATTCCTGTTTTTCCTCTTCAGATTTTGCAATAAGCCCCTTTGCGGCCCTTCTTATTTTTGAAATTCTTGATTCAGCTTTCCAGATTTCTTTTTTATTTTTTAATCCATATTTTTCTGTAATTTTTTTCTCTTCTTCGATTCTCTGCTTATTATACGGCTTTTTCGGCCTTCTGAATTTTGCTTTCTTCCTTTTTATGTCTCCCATCTTACTTTCTCTTAGCTCCTTTTTTACTTACTCCGACTGCTCCTGTTTTTCTCCTCTCCTTTCTGAAATGAGACCTTGTCCTCTGCCCTCTTACAGGCGCACCCTCCATATGCCTCTTTCCTTTATATGATTTTATTTTTTTCATTCTTTTTATATCAAACTCTTTTTGCAAGTCTAAATCAGCGCCATTCAAATGAACATCTTCCCCCGAGTGAATGTCCCTTCTTCTGTTCTTTAAGAATGGAGGCACATCAGGAAATTTTATAAATTCTTCTATTTTTTTTATCTCTTCCTTGCTTAATTCTTCTATTCTCTTTTCTTTATTTATCCCAAGCTTTCTGCAAACAGCATTTGAAAATGTCCAGGAAACCCCCTTAATTCTCGTCAACCCTGCATAAACTTTCTTTTTTGAAGGAATATCCTTTGATAAAATTCTTACCAATTTTTCTTCAACTTCTCTTTCTTTCTCATGAATTATTTTCTTTTCTTCTGGTTTTTTTTCTGCCATTTTAAATTTTTTTTCTGCCATTTAACCTATAAATAAATTATGCCTCTGAATTTCTGTTAGTTCTTCCATAATCCTTTTTTCGACTGCTTTTTTTGGGTCCGGGATGCTGGAAACCCTTTTTCTTATATCTTCAAATGAAGCAAATGGCTTTTCTTCTCTTGCCTGAAGAATTGCTTTCATGTGCTTTTTCCCAAAACCTGGAAGCAGTTCAAACTGATGTAGCCTTGTATTAATTGCTCCTGCTTTATTGAAAAACCCAATAAATTTTTCAGAGTTTTCCTGGACTGTTTTTTCAACAAACTCATTAAGCTGTATCTTGGCGGTCTCTGTTAATTTTTCTCTTGGGAGTCTGCCCATGATATACAAAACTTTATCCCTTTTGCCCTCCCCGATATAAGCTTCTTCCTTTAATTCAAATCCCACACCCCGTCTTGGAACAAGCTGCAAAAGAGTAAAATTTTTCTTCCCTATAGCCTGGACTATCGGAATCATTTTCTTTTCTAAAGGATACCCATAAGGGAGGTAATCTAATACAATTGCAATTTCTTCTTTTTCCATTTTCAGTATTTTTTAACAATTTCAAGAATATTGTTAATTCCATTTTGGTCTAATGAAACTCCTGGCAGTATTTTTGCCAAATCTTCCGCATCCTCGGGCATAAAATCTATAATTTTTGCAATGTGCTCTTCTTTCAGCTGGATTAAATCAAGTTTTTTAAACTCTTCTTTCATCTCTTCTGCTTTTTCAACCTTTATTTTCGTGAGCTGTTTTATAAAAGATTTTACTTCCCCTGCTTTCTTCCCATCTCCAGATAGATTTACTACTTCTGCCAATGTTAGGGGTATTTGTTCTCTAATCATCTTAAAATTTCCTTTCTTCGCTTACTTTATTTTATTTAGGTGGATTGGATGGATTATAAAGGTTTTTATTTTCCCGCCTTCCTGAATTTTAATTTCTTTGAACTTTCCTCTTGAGCCCGATACTACGCCTGTTTTCCCAATTATTCTCCTAGGGAATGCTGATTTTACAGTCCTCTCGCTTACAACTGCAACTCTCTCCCCCTCTTCAAAGTTTTTAAAGTACCTTTTCAATTGTATCTTCCCCTTCTTCCTTATTTTTTTGTTTTTTGCCATTTTATTTTGTTTTTATATCCTCTTCTTTGTTTTTAATTTTTCTTCTCTGTGCCTCACTTCTTCAAGCAGTTTTTTCATTACTCCATCAATCAAAACAAAAGGATTTAAACCTTTTGATTCTGAGTTTACAATTCTCCCGTTATAAACTAAACTAGATTTTAACTCAAAATGTCTATTTTCCTGCTTTATATGTGTTTTCATTTCAAGTTTTAATTCTTCACATCCCGCATAATTTCTTATTTTATCAAGATATTTTTTAGCAATCTCTTCAGCTTTTTCTATTTCTTCATTATTAAATTCAAATCCAATTAGCCTGATTTTGCTTTCATTTTCCCTGTTTTCCATAGAAAAACATAAAAAAGTTCATTTAAAAACATATTGTTTAGATAAATTTTTGAAAAAAAGTCCCCGGGGCAGTCATTAACACAATAAATTAATGGGGACATCATCTTAAAGTTTAGCAATCATAAAAACCTCTTGCAAACACAAAGCAGGTGATTTTTGTGATTAATACTTATTATAGCAGACATTATTTGCGGGGCCTATTGGCAAAAGATTCGCAAATTACAAAATTACCAATTCATTGTCAGATGATGGCATGTCCAATCCAGGTTTTTCATAAACTTGCATGGGCTCAATGATTTTTTCAGGCATTTCTTTTTCAGGCATTTCTTCAGCAAGTTTAATCTCTTCAGTTATCCTGTTTTTTTCTGATTTATCAGTTTTCACACTGCACTTAAATAACTCCAAATTTCCTTTCTCTCTTTCTTTTTCCATTCCAGAAACAATTGCCTTTGCCATTTTCCCGCCCCAGACTTTGTACATGCATGCCTCGCACATTCCGACAACACTGCTGTCAGAAATCTCGCATCCGCAGTAAAAACATTTTCTCGCCATTTTCACCTCTTTAATTTTTTATTTTCCCTCTTTTTATTTTTAAATTTATCAAAATTATTTGTTTTCCTGCTTTTTAAATATTTATGTTTTCCGCATTCCTGTGTTATCCCGAAATAACTTCCTCTCGATAACCCAGATTCTTGCAAAAATTTTAAAATCCCTCAAAAAAACAGGAAAAAATAGTAAAAAAATTATTAATTATGCTGTTCAAAAAGAGCTAAATTTTGGCTTCTTCTTTGCATAGCATTCCTTACAGTAAACTGGCTTTCCTTCTGTAGGCTTGAAAGGAACTTCGCATTCCTTCTTACATTCAGAACAGATAGCTTTGTGCATTTCTCTAGGCTCATTGTTAAATTTTTGCCTGAAACCGCCGCCTCGTGAACTCCTGCCCCACGAACTTCTGCCCCGCGAACCGCCGCTAAATCTTCCCATTGTATTTATCCTCCGTATATTAGCATACTAAAAGTAGTCTGTTTCTTTAGCACTAAATCAAATATGTTTGATTATCTCAGAAATTAAAGGTATATAAATGTGTGCATGGGGGTTTTCTGACCTCACAAACTTGTATCAAGATAAAAACTTAGCAGTTTATTTTGTTTGCCAGATAATAAAAATCTGTTTCAGGAATGTATCCAAGATTGCTTATAACCCCAAATAATCTCGCCATAGAAAGAAGAATAAAAACAAAACCTACAAAACAGAATAAAAACAAAAGCCCTTCATTTTTTCTGTAAAACAATCCTGCTATAATAAAAAAAATGCCAAAAAAAATTAAAAGAGTCACTCAGGATCGGAGATTTATTGATGCTTTCGAAGGCATATTCAGAGAAAAAAATTTTAAAGTTAACCTTAAGGATGTAGAAAGAATATCTCTTATGAGGGGATAGTTTAAGAATTAATCACCCAAATCAATTTAAACTGCTCCTCTTGCGATGCAGTTTTCACGCAAAATATCTCCTTAGAGAATAATACATAAACATGCTGAGATCAACAAGCCTTATAATAGCTTCATCAGTCTTCTCTTTAAATCCCCTGCTTTCATGAATTTTTCTCAAAAATGGGTCTTTATATTCCTCTTTCCAGTCCATAATTGCATCTTCTCCAAAAATCATATCAAAAAAATCATCAAGATTCTTCATTTTCACTCATACCTCAGAGCATCAACAGCATTTAACTTTGAAGCATTTCTTGCAGGAATTACCCCTGACAAAGAGCCAATTAAAAATGCAAATGCCAGGCTGCCTGCAACAAGCCATAAAGGCGTTGCTGCTTCAAGCAAGCCGCTTCCAATCTGGCTTGCTGCAATTAATTCAACTGATTTTGAAACTCCATAGCCTAAGGTAACACCAATAATCCCTCCCAGCAAGCCCAGCAATCCAGACTCAACAACAAATATCAATAATATGTCAGAATTTTTCGCTCCAACAGCTTTCATTGTTCCAATCTCTCTTGTCCTCTCTAAAACACTTGTGAACATTGTATTTGCAATCCCAATGCTTCCGACTAATAATGAAATCCCTGCAACACCAACTAAAAACCCTGTTATAATATTTAAAATTACAGAAAAACTTTCTAACAGCTCTTCAGGAGTTGAAACAGTAAAGTCAATTGTTTTTTCATTAACATCCCTGAATTTCATTAATCTCTGCTTAACTCTTTCTGCAACCTGGTTAACATTCCCGTTAGTCTGAATAAGAATCTCATCAACCCTTTCTCCAGAATTAAACAGATCTTTAGCGTCTTCATAAGAAATCATTATATTTTTATCATCCTGCGGATTTCCAATTCTTTCCAAAACTCCAATAACTTCAAAAGATTCATCATTAATCAAAATGCTGTCTCCAGGCTTTATAGCTTTGTTAAAAGCATTGTTAAACTCATAATCCCATCCAAGCAGAACCTTTCTATTTTCATCCTGTTTAAAAAATCTTCCGTCTTCAATGTCAAGATTAAACCCCTCTTTAAACAAATCCTCGCTTTCAAGAGGAAGCCCAACAACCATCATGTATCTTGTCTGCTTGTTAAATTCAACTTTCCCGTTTCCAATAACAAAATAAGTCACTTCATCAACACCAGGAACTTTTTTAATTACATTAACATCATCTAAAGTTAATTCAACAGCTCCGCCTGTTCCAGGAGCCCCTAATTGCCCCCTTGGCATTATAAAGAACTTGTCTGAACCAAGAATCTGAAACTGCTCATTAATCGCATTGCTCAGCCCGACACTTAAGCTTATCAGCACAAATATGACTGCAACTGAGATTATAATTCCAATAATTGTCAGCCAGCTTCGCAGTTTTCTCTTTCTCAAGTTTTTCAGTGCAAGATTGAAATAGTCGCTTATCATTTTACTCCTGAACCTGTTGTTGCCTAGTTTGCTTAATTTTTAAATCTCCAAAAAAATTTCTAATAACAGAATCATGTCCGCCTTCAAATGACTTAGCAATTCTTATCACCTCGGATAATTTCAGTCCATTTTTAAGCAAAGCATAACCTGCGCCAATGTCTGCTATTTGTTCATTGTCAACCCGCCTTACTAATCTGAATTCATTAAAGTTAGCAATAATCTCTATTAATCTTCTTCTAAGTCCTTCATTGCCACGAAAATCTGTATGAGTAAGAATGTGCGTTTCTTCATGAGCAATCACATAAAGATTTCTTAATTTATTTCCAAGGTCTTTATAGAATATATAAAAATGTTCTTCTCCATTTTCAGAAAACATGCTTACTTTTCCATAACTTTCTCTTAAATAAATATATTGTACTTTTTCCATTGAATCTGCCCTATTCTCTCTCCAGGGAAAATACCTGTCTAAAAGTTGAAAGTGATGCTCTGCAACACATCTCACAAATCCCTCATCATGAATCACCCAATTATCTGGAATTTTGAGTGTTAAGTCTAATCCTCGAAAGTGGAATTTTTTCATCCTAACCTCTCAGCGCCTCCACAGGCTTCATTCCAGAAGCCTGTCTTGCTGGAAAAAATCCAGATAAAATTCCTATTGCAAATGAAAAACCAACAGCTCCTGAAAGCAATGCATAATTTACAGAAACAGAAATTATATTTCCTCCAAAAACCACATTAGCTATTGAACTTGCTAAAAATGCCATTCCTAATCCTAACAACGCGCCAATAATCCCACCTAACAATCCCAATAATCCAGACTCAACAACAAATATCAGCAATATGTCAGAATTTTTAGCTCCAACAGCTTTCATTGTCCCTATTTCTTTTTTTCTTTCTAAAACAGAGGTATACATTGTATTCGCTATGCCGATTCCTCCTATAACAAGAGAAATAGCAGCAATCCCAGATACAATTAAGTTAATTATATCCAAAATAGTATTAACAGAAGAAATTGCCTGCAACGGAGTTTGAACAGAAAAATCCTCTTCTCCTGGCTTTTCATCCCTGTCTTTTCTCAGCTTGTTTTCAATTCTTTCAGCAACTTCCTCTGCATTTGCATTTTTCTGCAGCTGGACAATAATTAAATCAATTTCATCTCCAATATCCAGCAGATTTCTCATGCCATCATTAAGCATTATAATCGCGCTGTTTATTGTAAATGTGCTCGATGTCTTTAGCACTCCGATAACCTCAAAGCTCTCTCCCTGAATAATTATGTTGTCTCCTGCATTAATATCTTTTTCAAAAGATTTTGCAACCTGGCTTCCAATAAGAACCTTTCCTTTTTCATTTTTCAGCAGTTTTCCAATGTCCATCTTGAATAATCCTGCTTCATAAACAATCTCCTGCTCTTTTTCATCTTCAGGCAGGTTTGTAATGTAAAAATATCCAACATCTTTTTTATACTCAACTTTTGCAATTCTTATTAATCTTCCAATTGCAACATCAACTCCCTGTACTTTTTCAATAACATCAATGTCATGGCTTGTCAGCTTTCTGACAGAAGTTGAGCCGGGCGGGCCAAATCCTGTTCCTGAATTCTGCACAGTTAACTTGTCTGTTGACAGCGAGCCAAACTGCCCTGTAATTGCAGTTCTCAGGCCGTCGCCTAAAGAAATTAAAGAAACAACAGCAGCGATTCCGATAATAATCCCAATCATAGTCAGCCAGCTTCGCAGTTTTCTCTTTCTCAAATTTTTTACTGATAATCTTAAGAATTCAAGCATGAAGATTACCTCCCATTTGCGTCAGGCAAAGATTTTTCCCAATCTTTTAAAACATTGTCTATTATGTTATTCGCATCTCTCGCTGGCTGTGGAGTTGTCATTCTTATTTCTTGATAATTCTTAAATCCTTCCTGAACTCCAAAGTGATATCCTAAATCAAATCCGCCAATAGAGCCTAAGGCAAAACAAATAACCCCTGCAACAACACTAACTAGCCCCATTTCTCTTCTCCCTTTTTCTACTCCTTCTCTTAATCCTTCCCTCTTGCCTTGCTCATAAGAATCCCTATAACTTAGATGGCTCATCTTCCCATCTCCTTCATTTTTCTCTTTCTTCTTTTCTTAATCCACCTGTAAACCAAATAAACAACAATCAGCAAGATTATAATTCCAATATACAATTCTGTTCTTGATTTTTGTATCAATCCAATCTTAATTGCTTCATCTCTTGAATAAACTTTTGATGTAACAGCAAAGCTTTCTGTATACTGCTGGTTTGTAGAATCCCTGTATCTTAAAGTCACAGGAAAACTAATTAAACTGCTGGTTCTTGTGAAAATATCAAAGCTTGCTGTGTCATAATCATCTGAATTTAAATCTCCAATATAAACCTTGTCTCCAGTAATCAAATCATAATTTCCTGAGCCTAATTCAACTTCCAAGAATTTTGCTTTTGCCAAGCCAATATTTGTGATTTTAATGCTAATTGTATTTTTTTGGTTTTGCATTAATCTTGTTTCCTGGCTTAAAACAAAAACAGGCTTTGCATTTATTGTTGCAGAAACACTGAACATCTCTTGTTTAGGAACATTATTTGATGTGTAAGAAACTAAAACAGGAATTGAATAAACACCTGCATCTGAATCAGGCTTTGCGATTAAGTCAAAACTTGCTGTTTTTGACTTCTCACTCGAAATTTCATCAAATGAAACCACGCTTGATGAAGAAGCAGCAAATGCAGACTCAGAAATTCCTAAAGACGGATTTGCGATCAACAGCAATGCAATCTGTACATTTTTAATATCATCATCAAAGCTGTTTTTAACACTAAAGCTCAATTCAGTTTTCTCTCCAGGAGCAACCTCTGATGGGGACACAGAAACATCTCTTAAGCTTAATGCGCTTGCAATTGAAAATAAATTTATAACTAATAATACTAAGACGGCGGTTAATACTATTGTTTTATTTTTCATTTTCTATCTCCTCTCAATTTCAAAACAATTCCTAATTCTTTATTTAGTGCTAAATTATTTAATGTTAAATAATCAGCAAAAACCCTGTCAGCATCACTATCTTTTATCTCTGCCATTTCTTCTATTGCTCTGGCTTGTTCATGCATCTCTTCCATTCTTGTTCGTTCTGAATATAAATCTCGGCTTGTTATCTCAACTCTACCGCCATCTTTTGCTCTGGTTAACATCCCTGCAAGCAAGTGTGCTTTATCTCCTATAATTCTCACAAGAGTTTCATATCTTCGCCCATCTTCAAAGCCTTTATCATATGTTTTATCTTCTGTTTTTGTCATTTTATTGCTTTTTATTTTAATTGCTTTTATTGCTTTTTATCTTATTTATCACAGAACTCTTTTTCCCGCAAAATAGCAGGTTTAATAGGTTTTTAATCTTTTCCTTGCCCTAACCTATAAAATAATCTCCCCATGCCATATTAATTCTTTTCTAAAAGCCATTTCCAGACAGGAAATATCTTTATCTTAATTCCCTCATGCTGTATATCTTCTTCTTGGTCAAGAGTTATAATATATCCTTTTTTAAGCTTAAACTTCCTTAAAGCCTCAACTAACCCATTGACTTCTCTATATCTGTTTTCTTTATTAAAGTTATAACATACCTGAATAGCTTCACTGACCTTTGCCCCGTCTTTTATAATAAAATCACATTCTCCTTTTTCAGCAAAATAATAAACCTCTTTTTTCCTTCTCTTTAATTCTATGAAAACAACATTTTCAAGATTTTTGCCAGTATTTGGAGAGAAATTAAATCCCGCTACCTGATTAAATGAGGTATCAATAAGATATATTTTTTTAGGGGCCATCAGGGAATTTCTCAAAGAGAAATCAAATTTAGGCAGTTCAAAAAAGAAATACGAGTTAGCCAGATAAGAAATATATTCTTTGACAGTTATAGAGTTGCCTAAATGGAGAGATTTTTTGATTGAGTTATAAGTGAAAGTTGAGGAAATATCAGTCGCTAAAATGCTTATTAGCTCTTTTATCACCCTCTGTTTTTTAATTGAATATCTTGCTATTACATCTTTGTATAAAATGTTTTCAAATAAATCTTTAATATATTCCACATCATTTGTTTTTAGATATTCTGGAAATCCTCCCAATTCAAGATATTCATTAAAAGCTTTTTTTATTTCAATTCTTTTTTGTGTTTTATAGCTCCAGTCTTTGCCTGTTTCAATCCCCCTGAACTTAAGATATTCTAGGAATGAAAAAGGGAATATCTCAAAAAGCTTATATCTCCCGGTAAGTCTTGTTCCAAATTCTTTGCTTAACAAGGAGGCATTGCTGCCAGTAATCACTATTTTTTTCCCTTCATCTTGGAGCCTTCTGACAAAAGTCTCAAATTTTTCTACATTCTGAATTTCATCGAAAAAGTAGATTTCGGGGTTGTTGTATAATTCAATTAATATTTCATTTAAGGATTCAAAATCTTGGGCTCTAAAATCTAAAAACCTTTCATCCTCAAAATTAACATAGCAATAATTTTCTTTTTCTTTCATTATCTGCCTTAATATAGTGGATTTTCCACATCTTCTTATTCCTGTCAGAATTATCACCCTGTTATCTTTGAACCATGTTAGTATCTCATCTAAGATGTCCCTTCTTACAGTTCCGTCTAATTTTTGCATTTCTTCTTTCTGTTTTAGGACAATTTTCCGCAAATCATGAGGATTTATCATGCTCATTACTAATGAGTACTTATTTATAAATGTTTGCACTGGCAGTTAGCATATAAATCTTACGATTTCACTCCTGGGAGTGTCGCAGATTAGGGAGTTTCCATTGAAAGATGTAAGCGTGAGTTCTTTCCCATAAATGCTTTTTTGTGTCTGGATTTAAAAAGATTAAAGAGATAGAATGTTGAATAATAAAGCACAACAGATACATGGTTTTATTTCTCTTTTTTGGAGATTTTTGTCAAATTCTCTGTTTTAGTATAATTATGTTAATTACTAAGTAGTAACACTAACAAAAGGTTTATAAACCCCTTTTTCATATAGAAATTAAGATGGCAAGATTACCAAAAGGAATGAATGAGCATTATGGTAGAAATATAGATAGAATGCCTCAACTTTTAAAAGCTAGAGAATCTCCAATGAGTGCTGCTACGCTTATGAAAGCAAGATTACAGCAAGGAGATGAATTTCCAGATTTATGGAATTGTTGGTATGATACTTCTGATTTAGTTGTTTATCCTAAGGGAAATGATAAAGAAGTTTATTTTCTTTTAACAGTTGATAATCAAGGACAAGTTACTGATAATGGAAGAAAAGCTTTAGAATTAATAAGGCCAGGAAATTTAGCATCTGATTATGGAGCTAAGGTAGATAAGATTGGCTTATTAGGAAGAAGAGGATTAATAAAAGTTGATAGAAGTAAAATAACAACAAGAACAAGATTAACACAAGAACAAGCTTTAAATGAAATTACTTGGAGAATATTAGCAAGACATCCTGATGAAGTACCTAAAGCTTTTGCAGAAGATGAAGCTTTGTTAAAAGAATATGAAGCAAGAGTTAGATCTAAAACAAGCCAAGGTACAAACATGGCTGTTTATTTAGGAGACTCAGTAGCTGATGAGCACACATTAAAGGCGTGGTGTGTCTGGCTCGGGTGCAAGTCTCTTGCTTATGGCGGGGGCGACCTTGACAGCGACGGTGGTCGTCTTGTTGGTATAGCGCCGGAGGCGCTGGGTGCGCTGGGTAAAGGTGCTTCAAACATAAAAGCTTACACAATGGCTGATTTGAAGGCATATGACGCAGCTGTTAAAGGATTAGAAGCAACAGTGAAACCTGAATTGTTAAAACCATTCGCTGCATTAAGGAAAAAGCTTTAATTATAGACCATAAATCTTTTTATATAGCTTATTTGTTATTCTAATGTCCTGGCAACCGAAAGGTAACTTTTGAGAAACTGGGTTATACGCTCTTTTACGAGGGCAACAAAGTTGTCATAAAATTCAACTGCGACAGAAATGAAGCAGTGGTGCTAAACTACAAGTAAAAGAGCTATGCTCTGGGGCGTGGTATGTCAACAGGCTCGAGAACAGGTCTAATGCTAATGGCAGGAACGACCTTGACAACAACAATGGTCGTCTTGTTGGAATAACTCACTTGGTTGCAGGACGTTTTTTATTTCTTTTCCATTTCCTTTTAGATTTAATACTTGCCATTACACAAGCAATTTCACCATAATTGATGTCTTTATTTTTCAATTTCTTTTTAATATCTTTTAGTCTTTCTTTAGGGCTATATATTTTACTTATAATAGTGTTAATTTTTTCTTTTGGTAAAACGCCCCATACAAACAATTGCCTGTGTTCAATTAGATTAATTAAATGACTCCAAATAGTAGCTTGTTTTACTTTTTGTTTTAAGGCAATATCCTTAATAGACATGCCTTTTTTATAGAAAAATAAGGTTTTTTGAACTGAAAACTTAAGTTCACTCTCTTTTACTCTCTTGATATAGTTGGCATAGTTTTTCTTATTATGGACTAATAATTTATTGCCATGTGAGAAATATTTATTAAATTCTTTAATAAGATGTTTTCTATATTTATGAGTATTAGCATGAGAACAATAAGCGAGCCATCCTTCTATTGATCTTAAGGCTTCTTCTCTGCCTATAATTCCCTCATCAAAAAGTATTTTTAGTTTATTGAACTTTCTTTCAAAATTCTTAAGATTGCTTTTTCTTATAAGTTTATAATGATAGAAAATCCTGAATCCCAAGAAATTTATTCCCTTACTCAATGCCAAAACATTGGATTTACTTGGATGAAGTTCTAGTTTTAATTTTTCTTTTAGGAAACTATTAATTTCTCTTTTCCATTGTTTTAATGTTTCTTGTGATTCATGCAAAATAACAAAATCATCAACATATCTAATGTAGAATTTTGCTTTTAAGTTATGCTTGACAAAATAATCTAATTCATTAAGATAAACATTAGCAAAAAATTGAGAAGTTAAGTTACCTAATGGCATACCTTTTGTTTTATGATTAACTGCTAAAATTCTTTCAATAAGCCATATAACTTTTTTATCTTTAATTTTTCTTTTAATCATATCTACTAATATTTTATGATCAATTTCTTCAAAATAATGTTTTATATCTGCTTTTAATACATAACATTCTCTTGTATTATTTTTAGATACTTTTCTTTTGAATTTATCAAATCTTTCTATTGCTTTTAAAGTACCTCATTATTAAGAAAATTTACTTCCTAATACTCCTGCTCAAATCACTATTGCCCTCAATCTTTCCGTCTTTAATCCTCACAATTCTCTTTGCATTCTTAGCTAATTCATTGTCGTGAGTAACAACAATAATTGTCTTGCCCTTTTTATTTAATTCAATAAACATCTTTAAAATATCTTCTCCTGTCTTGCTGTCTAAATTTCCAGTTGGCTCATCAGCCAGGATAATATCAGGGTCATTTGCCAAAGCCCTTGCAATAGCAACTCTTTGCCTCTCTCCGCCTGAAAGCTCATTAGGAAGGTGATTTAGCCTGTGTCCAAGCCCAACATCTCTCAAAAGCTTCTCAGCTCTCTCTTCCCTCTCTTCTTTCTCAATTCCCTGAAACATCATAGGCAATGCAACATTATCCAAAGCATTTAAAGTAGGCATTAAATTAAATGTCTGAAAAATAAACCCGATTTTCTTCCCGCGAATTTGCGCCAGCTCACTTTCTTCTAAATGCTCAATATCCAGGCTGTCCAAGTAAATATCGCCGAAAGAAGCTAAATCTAAAGCACCGACTAAGTTCATCATTGTTGATTTCCCAGAGCCAGAAGGCCCGACAATAGCGACAAACTCCCCCTGTTTAATTTCAAGGTTAGCATCCTGCACAGCTTTCACTACAGACTCTCCCATCTCGTAATTCTTCGACACTTTTTTCAGTTCAATCTGCGTTTTCATCTGTAATCTGCTCCATTTCATTTATCTCCGCTTGCCTTCTTAATAATTCGTAGGTTATTGCACACCCTGCGATAAATGCCATTGCCATATTTGATCCATATTTTTTTTCATGCTTTTCCCCAAAACTCATCAAAACTCTTAATAAATTAGGATTTTCTTTTCCCATTTCTGAACAATATTCATCTACAGGAAAATACTCTTTATTTTCTTCCGCACGCCTTACAACATCTCTTGCGAATACATCTATAACCCCCCTGCATACAGCCGGGAGTCCGTATCTTCTCGTTAATCTTGATTTTTTCATCTTGCTGTCTCAGAATTAATCTGAGGTTTTCACCTCTGTTTTAGCAGGATACAAAGCTTTAAAAATCTTATTTTTTATGCTTTATCATGATTATCCCAATTAGATGCCTATCCTGCGGAAAGCCAATTGCCCACTTATACCTCAAATTCAAGGAAAAAGTTGCAGCAGGCGAGAATCCCAAGCAAGTTTTAGATGAGCTTGGACTGGAAAGATACTGCTGCAGAGCAGCATTTATGGGGCAGACAGATATGCTTGAATTAGTCAATAAATTTAAGAAGTTCTGATTGCATAAATTTTTTGTATATTCTCACCACAATAATTTTTAGATTGCATAGGTAGTTAAGCAGCACAAATAAGTTTCAGCATTCACAAATCTCCTCTATGGGAAAAAGAAAACAAAGATTTAAAAACTCCAAATTCCGGATAAAATTGAAGACGACCATAATAATTGGGAAACACCTGTTCCCATTCCGAACACAGAAGTTAAGCCAATTATGTTTATGCCTGTACTGTCTTTGATGGGAAAGCATAAAGTTGTCTTCTTTATCTTTTTATTGCTCAAATCTCCCCTTACTTTATATTTTAAGAATAAGCAAGCACAAATCCCGCAAGGGCGGCAAGATAAGTAGTAGCGATGTTAACAGCAATAATGAAATGTTAAGCAGAACAAGTTATGCATTTATCTTCGCAATCTGTATGTCTTTTTGTAATCAGTAACCAAAATCCCGCGGTGGTGGTTGAACTAACCAATTAATATTAGCCTCGGGTTATGCACCTGGATTATTAATCTTTCCCAAAAAACAATTAATCACAAGTCTGGTAAATTAATCATTAACAACAGCAATGAAAACCTCCAAATAAATATGCCTTTAATAATTTTAATAAACTTTAAAAAAAGAGAGCCAACATCCGAAGCCTAAACAAACCGAGGCTTGTAAAGATTCTTCTGCTGACTCAAAAATACAAGCTTTTTGAGATATTTAAATCTTTCCTTTAATGAAGCTT
>Ga0172364_10001606_pt1 | contig 17572 bp, 17 predicted proteins | sample LakKivSesite10cm_FD_114545 | JGI IMG/M metagenome (GOLD analysis project Ga0172364, IMG submission 114545) | Sediment microbial communities from Lake Kivu, Rwanda - Sediment site 10cm | ecosystem: Environmental > Aquatic > Freshwater > Lake > Sediment | place: Rwanda: Western Province, Lake... | reverse complement strand
GACCGCACTGGCTCTCCCCAGATTTACTGGATTGACCTTTCCAAAGGGAGCGAGGGGGAGGGAAACTATCCGCTTCGGCTGACTTATTATGGCAATTACAACACCTCCCCAGCCTGGAGTCCGGACGGAAGGTATATCGCATACTGAAGAAGAGTTGGAAATCAATTTGACCTGTTTTTGATTGACTTAAAGGCGGAAGAGGGAAGGAGTGAGATTCAACTGACCAATACTCCTTATAATGAAGAAGAGCCAGCCTGGTCCCCGGATTCCAGAATGTTAATTTATAGCGCGAATCCAGGTGGAAATTATGATATTTTTATGATAAGCATATATAGGAAAGAGCCAATCAGGATAACTGATTGGAGCTCGGATGAGACCCAGCCGAGCTGGTCTTTAAATCTCTATCAAGAAGGAGGGTAAGAGGATGAAGAGAAAAAGCGTTTGGACTGCTCTGATTCTGTTGGGTGTGGTTTTTATGGTCTCCTGCGGAAAAAACGCAAAAAAAGCGATTGATGAGGCGCAGTCCGCAGTAGACCGGGCAAGAACCGCAGAAGCGGATAAATATGCGCCGGATGAGTTCCAGAGCGCAGAGAGCCTTCTTTCCAAGGCGCGGGACCAGTTTGAGGAGAAGGAATACAAAGACGCAAAAGCTAATGCGATAAGCGCAAAAGACCAGGCGGACTTAGCTTATAACCGGGCTCAAGAGAGAAAGGGAATAGGGGTTACTCCAGCAAAGCCGGATGAATCACTTGCTTATAATGTTCCCAGTTTAAGTGAAGAAGGGATAGCGATAGAGGAGCAAGCCAAGGCAGTGCTTAAGGACATCAATTTTGATTTTGACCGCTATGACCTGACCGAGCAAGCCAAAGCCATTTTAGTGAAGAATGCGGAATGGCTAAAGAAGAATCCCCAGATAAAAATTATTATTGAGGGTCATTGCGATGAGCGAGGCTCTGAGGAATATAATTTAGCTTTAGGGCAAAAGCGGGCGCAGAGTGTGAGGGATTATATGGTGAGCTTAGGGATTTCTCCAGCCCGGATTAAGATAATCAGCTATGGGGAGAGTATGCCGTTAGACCCCGGGTCCAATGAGCAAGCCTGGGCAAAAAACCGAAGGGCGCATTTCGCGATTCAGAGATAATTTAATTTTCATTCAGGAGGATAGAGAATGAAAAGAAAGGGGATAGGTCTATTTTTAATTATTTTAGGCTTATTTTTATTTTCTGGTCCTGCGTTTGCAGGAAGGATTTCAGATTTAGAGGCAGAGGTGATTGCGCTTAAGAACCGAATCAAGGAGCTGGAGGGGCGGGAGGAGAGGTTCTATAAAGCAGTGGAAGAGCTTAAGCAGGAGAATCAGGATTTGAGGAAACAGCTTGCGGATTTAAGGGCAGAGAGCGGTTCTTTGCTCCAACAGCTTGGTCAGATTCAGGCATTGGTGAGGGAGCTGAATGACCGGATAGCTAAATTAGAAGCGCCGATGGCTTCAGGACTGGCAAACCCAACAATGCAGGAGGGAGACACCACCAACGGTGGCGCTCAAGCGTCTTCTAATAAGCCCGGTGGGAATTTGTCTCCATCCGCAGAGAGCTTGAAAGAAATTTATGAGCTGGGGCTTAGCTATTTTAAAGAGGGCAAATATGATTCTTCCCGGGCGCAGTTTGAGGCGTTTTTGAAAGCCAAGCCCGATGACCCCTATGCGGGCAATGCCCGGTTCTGGATTGGGGAATGTTATTATCAGGAGAAGGATTATAAGAGGGCGATACTGGAATATGACCGGGTTCAAAAGCAGTATCCAAATTCTACCAAAGTTCCTCCTGCGCTTTATAAAATGGGGCTCTGTTTTGAGCATTTAGGGAAAAAGACCGAGGCAGGAGCGGTTTATAAAGACTTGATTGGTCGGTTTCCTAAATCTGAGGAAGCGAACAAAGCCAAAGCCCAATTAGATAAATTGCAAAATGTCTCTGGAAAAAAATAAAACCAGTGAGAAAGCCAGAAAAGATAATTTATCAGGATGAGTAAAATCCCGAATAAGCGCTGGCTTTTAAACCGCTCAATCAAGCTTTTAGAATTTAATGACCTGCTTTCTTTTCTCGCGGAATACACTAAAACTGAGCCCGGAGGAAAAAAGGCGCTTAATTTGCTTCCCGCTCAAAATCTCAAAGCGATAGAAAAAAATTTAGACTTGCTTAGAGAGATGATGGCGCTCAAAAATTCTGGATTAAGTTTGCCCTTGAGCTATTTTCCGGACTTGAGAGAATCTTTTGAAAATGCCCAAAAAGGGATAAGACTGTCTGCCCCGGAGCTTGTGGAAATTTTAAAGTTTGTTGTTCAGACCGATAAAGTTCTGGAATTTTGTAAATCTATTGCTAATCGGTTTCCTGAATTAGCAGAGTTGGGCTTAACCATCACAAAATTTTCCCAGCTAAATAATGCGCTGGAAAAATGTTTTGATGAGCAGGGGGAATTAAAAGACAGCGCAAGCCAGAAACTTAAGGAACTGCGCTGGGAGCGCAACTCGCTTCGCGCTCAGGTTCAAAAAAATCTGGAGCAAATTTTGGTCAGCGGAGAATATGAAGCCATCATTCAGGATAAATTTTATACTGAGCGAGAGGGAAGATTTGTTATTCCAATAAAAAGCTCTGCCCAAAGCAAGCTCAATGGCATTGTCCACGATACCTCAGCCAGCGGGGCAACAGTGTTTATAGAGCCGATGGAGATGGTGCCTCTTAACAATCGCTTGCGGATAGTGGAGAAAGAGATCTCCGCGGAAATCAATCGGATTTTAGAGGAGCTTACTGAATTGGTCAAAAAATCTGGAAATGAGCTGGAAATCGCTTTATCTGCCCAGAGTGAGTTAGACCTAATTCAAGCTAAGGCAGAGCTTGCAGGTCGGCTAAACGCCTCTATTCCAGCTTTAAGCTCTTCCCCGGTTTTGAGGCTTTATCAGGTTCTGCATCCATTGCTTTTGCTCCAAGGCAGAAAAGCTATTGCCAATGACCTGATTTTAGACCAAGGCACCTATGGGGTAATCGTCTCTGGACCAAACACTGGCGGAAAGACCGTTCTATTAAAAACTATCGGCTTACTGGTTTTAATGGTCCGAGCCGGGATGGCGATTCCGGCTCATCCGGACTCAGTGGTCGGATTTTTTCCAGAGGTGTATCTAGAGCTCGGAGACCAACAAAGCCTAAGAGAGGAGCTTTCCAGTTATTCCGCACATCTTTTGAACCTGATTGGAATTTTAGATTCTGCCTCTGCAGAGGCGTTAGTCTTGATTGACGAAATTTTCGGCTCCACTGACCCAGAAGAAGCAGGCGCGCTGGCAATATCCATTTTGCGTCAGCTGAAAAGCTCAAATTGCCTGAGCTTTATTACCACTCATTTTTTTAGGTTAAAAGTTTTTGGAGAAAGCGAGTCCGGATTTATCAATGCCAGTTTTGAGTTTGACCCAGAAAATCTTACCCCCACTTATCATCTTCGGCTGGGGGTAGCTGGTCCCAGCTATGGGATTGACACCGCGAAAAAGCTCGGGCTAAGAGAGGAGCTAATTTCAGAGGCGAAAAATTTGCTCGCGCCGGAAGCGAAAAAAATGATGGAGCTTTTAGCCCAGCTGGACCAAAAGCAGACTGATTTAGACCAGCGGTTGAGCAAGGTGCTGGAAAAGGGAAAAGAGCTTGAAAAATGGGAGCAAGAAATAAAGGTAAGGGATTCCCGGGCTCTGGACAAGGAACAGGAATTAAAGAAGAGTTTTCATCGGCAATTGGAGGCTGAGCTCAGGGGTTTTAGAATGAGGCTGAATCAATTTTTGGAAGAGATAAAGTTTGATTCAAGTAAAGAAAAAATCTCCCAGACCAAGCAAGAAATTAGAGGTCTTCAAAAAGAGCTGGAGGAAAAATATCCCATTCCAGAATTAGGTGAGGAAATAGAGGCAAACGAGTGGCAGGTAGGGGACATAGCTTGGATAACTAAGCTCAAAGCCCAGGGCCAGGTAATAGAAATAGACCCTAAAAATGAGGAGGCAACTTTAGCCATTGGCACTATTCGGCTAAAAGAGAATTTAGCGGGTCTGCGCTGGTTGGGTAAAAGAGAAAAAAAGCTCAGCGCGATAAACCCAGAGCCAGAGTCAGAAGCTTACTTTTTCAGCTCAGCGCCAACTCCTTTCAATACCCTGGAGCTCAGAGGAAAATATGCGGAAGAAGCAGAGACGATTTTGATTGATTATCTTGACCGAGCGGTTCGGGAAGGAAAGCCCGCGGTTTATATCATTCACGGACACGGCGCTGGCGTGCTCAAAAAAATGGTGCGGGACTATCTCAGAACCAGTTCTTATGTTGAGAGCTTTCGTCCGGGGGAATCCTGGGAAGGAGGAGATGGCGTGACCATTGCCATTCTTTCTAAAAAAATGGACTAACCTTAAAATTCTAATAATTCCATTATGGCTTTTCCTGCTTGTTCTGAGGCTTTTTTGGTTCCTAATAATTTTCGGATTTTTAGAAGCTGAAATCTCATCTCTTCTCTGAGACCAGAGGAGATGAGCAATTTTTTAAGCTCAAAATATATTTCCTGGGGATTGACCTTTCTCATCACCAGCTCTGGCGCAATTTTTTTCTCCGCAATCAAATTCGGCAGACCATAAAATTTAGTATGAATAAAAGGTCTTGCCAGAAAATAATTCAGCCAGCGAGTGCGGGCTAAAATTATCATTGGCAGGCCTGCAAGCGCAGACTCCAGAGTCGCGGTGCCAGAGCCAATCAATCCTAAATCCCCTGCAAAAAGCAGGTCATAGATTTTATCTGAGATGATTTCTATCTTTGCCCGGGATTTCTTTAAATAGGAGTTTATCATTTCCTCATTCAAGGTGGGCGCACGGGCAAGAATAATTTTAAGCGGAAACTCGGCCTGAAGCCTCTCCAGCGCAGATAAACTTGAGGGAAGATAAATCGCTAACTCCTCTTTTCTGGAGCCAGGAAGAAAAGCCAATAAAAATTCTTCTGAGCCGACCCCTAATTCCTTTCGCAAAATTTCCCGCTCTTTTGAAGGCTGAACTCGCTCTAAAAGCGGATGCCCAACAAATTTAACCGGCACAAGAGCCTCTTGATAGAATTCTGCCTCAAAGGGAAAAATCACTAACATCAAATCTATATATTTTTTTATGGTTCGCACCCTTCCCCTTCTCCAAGCCCAGACCTGGGGACTGATATAATAAACAATTTTTTGGCTGGGTCTTTTCTGTTTTATCTTTTTAGCCAAATTCAAATTAAAATCCGGCAAATCCAAAAGCAAGACCAAATCCGGATTTTCTTTATCCAGGCTTTGCAAAAGTTTTTGCCGAGCAGAGAGAAAGAGCTTTAATTTCGGAATCACCTCCCAGATACCCACCACCCCGGTCTTAGAAAAATCAAACCAGATATCTGCTCCAGCTTTTTTTAAATTCTCTCCTCCTATCCCATACACCCCAATTTCTGGATTCAGTTTTTTTAAGTGATGCACCAGACTGGAGGCGTGCAGGTCCGCGCTGGCTTCCCCTGCAACCACCATAATTTTCTTATTCATCTCTGACTTAAAAAGGCGGACCAGAAAGGAGCCAGACCCCGTTAACTAATCTCCAGGTCTGCTCCAATTCTTTCTCCTCCTGCCTCATAGAGGAGACTGTATAAAATGAGCGCCGAACCCGGCATTGGAGAAGCATTCCCTCCGGACTTAATTCTATGGAGACAATGGCATAGTCAATGATATTTAATTTTCCTTTTATCCCTTTTATGAACTCATCAAATTCAGTCTGGGCTTCTGGCATCAAAAAATTTTTTGCCTGGTCATACAGGCTCCAGCGGAGCGCATCATTATATCGCTCAATCATAGTCTCAGGAGCAACTCGCTTGGTCTTAAGCTCTGACTCCTTTTGGCAGGAAAAAAAGCAGAGGATTAAAACTAAAGATATCCCCAAAATTTTTATAGCCCTCATCTTTCCCCGCTATGTTTTTACTTTATCAATTGTCCTATCTTTGGTCAAGTCAAGCCTGAGATAAATCAGAGAGCCCAAAATTATTCCTTTCCTCCCTGAATCAGCTGGTATTGTTTTTTCTTCTCCTCAATCAGATGCTGAATCGCCAGTGGCAATTTTTGCGCAAGAATCAAAAGCTCGCCGATATCAAACGGCACATTTTCCCCATCTCCATTATCGCCATATAAAATATAAACCACCTTTGCCTGCCAGATAATCGGAATCAAGAACACGCTATTGGGCTTGGCTCCGCCTAATGCAGAAAGAAACTTTTGATTTTCAAACAGATTCGCCAGCGGTCCCAAATAATGGCAGGAGGCGTCCACCACGGTCTTGAAAACGCTTGGCTGGCTGAGCGGAATCAAAATTTTTTGAACCTGGCGAAAAGTGATTCCAGAGCCAAAACCATACCAGCCAAAGACCTGCTCCGCCCGAACCGTAAATAGCACCGCTCTCTTGAAAAAACCTTTCGCAAAGCCTAACACCGCTCTTGCCAGCTCGTCCCGGTCCTTGGTCTTTTCCATTAACTCCTTTGTGGCCTGCTCAAAGCTGAGCTCGGCAATCTCTGGCTCTGCTTCTTCTATTGCCTCTTCTGGAATCAACTCTGGCTCCGGCAGATATTCCACAGGCGCCTCCTCTGAAGCCGGCACTAATTCCACCAATTCCTCCAGCTCCACGACCTGCTCGCTGGGCGCTGGCTTCTGAGCAATCGGAATCTCCTCCTCCGGCTTGACCAGCATCACTCCCAGCTCGGTTTCCAGCTTAGAGATATTTTCAACCAGCTGGTCCAATTTTTGCCTGTTTAGCCCCACCTCTTTAGATAAAAAGTTAGCTAACTGCTTGAGAGGAAGCACAAAATTTTTTAGCTCATGTAGCACATAATTTTTCAAAAAATCTTGTAAAATTTTAGATGGAATAATTTTATCAAGCTCTGCTTTGACCAATTCCCGATAAAACTTATGCGCCACCTGCCGATAAGGCTGTTCCCCGACTCGGGGCTCGGGCCTCGGACTCGGTTCTGGAGCATAAACTGGCTGTTGCTGGGCAGGTGGCTCCAACTGAGGCTTTGATTCTAAAGGAGTGGGAAAAGCAGGCTTTTCTTTTTCTATCTGCTGTTGATAATACCCTGCGGTCAATTTCTCAAACTCCTGCTCACCAATCAGCTCCGAACCGCCTTGCTCTAAAAGCTTCTTCTTGAACTCTTCTTTGGGGCTTGGCTCTACTGGCTTTTTTACCGGAGAAATTTTGGCAATGGCTCGTGCCCGCTTATCTCTTCTTTCTGCCTCCAGCATCGCGATATTGATATATCTTAGCTCCCGACCAATGCTGTAATATCTATTGAGCAGCTCAAACACCCGAACCTCCGGTAAAACCAGCGGAATGATAGTTTTGCCAGTGGCAAAACTTAACTCGCTGAGTGCGCCCATCTCGCTGGGGTTGGACATTATCACATACAATTTTTTATCATCTAATCTAAAAGGCACGACCTGATGCTTTTCCGCAAGTCTTTTGGGAATCAACTTATTCAATCCCGGCTGGATTCGGCTAATATCTTCTAAGCGCAGGGTCTTGACCTTATGCTGACGAGCTAAATACCGGGCTAAGGTTTCCTCATCTATGTATCCTAACTCCAGCAAATTACTTCCCAACCTCCCCCCAAAAATCACCTGATTATGAACCGCCTCCTGAAGCTGGGCAGAGGTGATTAGCCCATCTTCAACCAATAATTGCCCTAACTCTGGCTTCCTTGCCATTCCTCACCTATCTAAACATAGATTATTCCCAGAAACAACCTTTCCCATAGCCGGAATCATTTATTATTCTAATTTTACTATTCCCCAAGCCCTGATTTATTCAGAGCCAAGCAGCGCTTCTATCTCTTTCAGCTTTTTAACAGTTTTTTTCAACTTATCTTCCAGCGCTTTTTGCTCAAAGCCAAATCCTAACTGAGTCTCTTTTTTTGACGAAAAAGATTGGGAAGAGGGCTGGTTTGGGCCCAATTTTCTGGATTGTTTTAGGTAGTTTTTAGCGCCAGCGATAGTGAATTTTTCTTCATATAAAAGCCTTTTAATCTGAGCCAATAGCTCAATCTCCGGTTTGGTATAAATTCTCTGTCCAGAAGAGGTCTTTTGAGGAGCCAGCTCTGCAAATTCGGTTTCCCAGTAGCGAAGGGTATGAGCGGGCAAGCGGAGGTATTTACAGACCTCGCCGATTCGGAAGTATCTTTTATCTGGCAGTTGGGTTAAAGAAAATTTTTGGGACTTCAACTTTGCCTCTATTTGCCTTGATTGACCTGAGCCTTGAGAATATGACTGGCTTTGAATGTGACCACGGTCCTGGGGCTGATGGTCAAGGTCTCTGCGGTATGGGGATTTCTTCCCGGACGAGCCTTTTTACGCCGAACCGTGAACTTGCCGAATCCGCTGACTTTAACATTCTCCCCATTTTCCAGGCTGGTTTTAATCAGCTCAAAAACCGCTTCCACCAGCCTTGCGCTCTCCTGTTTGCTCCTGCCCAATTTTTCATAAACCCGGTCAATAATCTCTAATTTGGTCATCTTCCCCTCCTTATCCCTAACGAATCTCTGCCCCTAATTTTTCCTTAAGCCTCATCGCTACTTTGGCGTGAAGCGCATTTATCTCCTCCTCGGTCAAAGTCCGCTCCGGACTTTGATACCAGATTCTATAAGCCAAGCTCTTTTTCCCAGAAGGCAATTTCTTCCCCCGGTAAATGTCAAATAGCTCAATCGCGCTTATCAGCTCATTATGCAGTCCCCGAATCGCAATTATCACTGCCTGATGAGGCAGCTCCTCATCTATCATCAGCGATATATCCCGATATGCCCCGGGATAGCGACTCGGAATAAAAGCGCTCCCTGCTTTTCTTTCATAGCTTAAGAGCAATTCAATGTCAAGCTCAAAAATAAAAACCGGAGGGCTCAAATCAAAATTTTTTAACACCAGCGGCTTAACCTCTCCTAATGCTCCTGCCCGGTCCTTTCCGAGCATAATTTTTGCGGTCTTGCCCGGTAATAAATAAGGAACATCGCTCACTGGCTCTATTCTGGCGCCTGTAAATTTTAACTGCTCCAAAATTAGCTCCACCGCCCTCTTTAGCTCATAAAATCCTCCCTCGGAACAGCTGATTTGCCAGAGCGATTTCACCTCTTGCTCAGCAAGCAGACCCGCAAGCGACTCTCTCTCATTTAACAATTCCCCTGTTTTTTCTGAGGGGAAAAACACTTTATTAAGCTCAAAAATTTTCACCCGCGCTTGTTGTCGGGCAAGGTTAAAGGCAAGATTGGAAATCAAGCCCGGAATCAAGCTGGTTCTGAGGTAAGCAGAATTTTCTGCCAGGGGATTAGAGATTCTAACCGGCTTGGTTTTAGGGTCATCCTCTTTAAGACCGAGATAAGATGGGTCTTTGGGACCTTGAAAATTAAGATTGAGGACTTCTGAAAATCCTAACTGAACCAAGACGGTTCTTAATCTGCGCCGGAGCAGTTCTTTTTTTGACCTCTTAAGAGCCTGCATTTTAAACTCCGGCATCTCTGGCTCAATTTTTTCGTATCCATATAATCTTGCGACTTCTTCAATCAGGTCTATCTCTTGTTTTATATCCCCTCTAAAGGAGGGAGGGGTAATAATAAATCCCTCCCCATTTTTCTTTTCCACCTTCATCTCCAGGCTTTTAAAGCTCTGCTCAATTTGTTTCGGCTCTATGCTGAAGCCTAAAATTCGTTTTACCTGGTTGGTTCGGAAGCGAATTGGCTCCGGGCTAAATAATTTCTCATAAACATCAATTTTTCCCTTTAAAACCTTTCCACCCGCAAGCTCTTGGAATAATTGCCCAGCCCGGTCCGCGCAAAAATCAGTGAACCGCGGGTCAACCCCTCTTTCAAATCTTTTGCTGGCTTCAGTCTGCATTCCTAACTGAATCGCGCCTTTGCGAATCACTACCGGGTCAAAAAACGCGCTCTCTAACAAGATATTGGCTGTCTGTCCGCTCACCTCAGAATCAGCTCCGCCCATAATTCCCGCAACCGCCACTGGTCCCTCTCCATCGCAGATTAAAAGAATCTCTTCGGATAAAGTCCTTTCTATGCCATCCAGGGTAGTGAATTTTTCCCCGGCGCTTGCTCTCCGAACAATAATTTTTTTACCCCGTAATAGCTCAAGGTCAAAGGCGTGAAGGGGCTGACCTAACTCCAACATAACATAATTAGTTATGTCCACGATATTGGAAATGGAGCGAATCCCGCTTGCCTCTAAACGCTTCCTCATCCATTCCGGACTGGGCGCGATTTTTACTCCTTCTATTATCCTTGCGACATATCTGGGACAGCCTATATAATCTTCAATGAGAACCTTTGCCCGGTCCTCCGCAGAAGGCAAATCTTCTTTTATTTTTATCTCTGGAATTTTCAATTTAGAGTTAGTTTTGGCGCAAAGCTCCCGAGCAATGCCCACTACGCTTAAAAGGTCTCCTCGGTTGGGGCTGGAATCAATAGATAAAATCATATCCTGATTGGCGAGCCATTCTTTAAGCTCTACTCCTAAAGGAGCGGTTTGAGGAAGAATCATTATTCCAGAATAGTCTTCACTTAAGCCCAATTCCTTTTCTGAGCAGAGCATCCCTTTGCTAACCACTTTTCGGATAATGCTCTCTTTGATGATAAGCCCTTCTGGCAATTTAGCCCCGGGCAATGCCAATGGCGCCATATCTCCTTCTTTAATGTTATGCGCTCCACAGACAATTGGTAAGGCTTCTGCGGTTTTTGCAGGTCTCACCTGGCAATAAAGGAGCTTATCTGCGTTTGGATGTTTTTCTATTTTTTCAATTCTGGCAATGACCACCTTTTCCAGTTGGCTGAGTAAAGAGCCTGGAACCGCTCCCTGAAGCGAGCTTTCAACACCCAAATTGGTCAAAATCTCTACCGCTTCATTAGCGCTTATCTTCAGGTCAATATATTCTTTGAGCCAGCTATAAAGAATCTCCATTTTAGTCCCTGCTTAAAAAAATTGCCTCAAAAACCTAAGGTCATTTTCAAAAAACATCCGAATATGCTCAATTTTATATCTGAGCATAGCAAGCCTCTCCACCCCTAAGCCAAAGGCAAATCCGCTTACCTGCTCCGGGTCATATCCCACATTTTCCAGCACCTTGGGATGAATCATCCCAGCGCCTAACACCTCCATCCATCCGCTCTGTTTGCAAGCAGGACAGCCTTTTCCACCGCAAATCAGACAACCGATGTCCACCTCCGCGCTTGGCTCAGTGAACGGGAAAAAGCTGGGACGAAACCGCACTTTCACCTCTGCTCCAAAAAATTCCTTCAAAAACTCCATCAACACCCCTTTCAGGTGAGCAAAATTAATTTGCTTATCCACCATAAAGCCCTCTACCTGATGAAACATCGGAGAATGGCTCACATCCGCATCGCATCTATACACCCGCCCCGGACAGATTACCCGAAGCGGAGGCTTTAATTTACTCATTGCCCGAATCTGCACCGGCGAGGTATGGGTGCGTAGAATTAACCCGTTTTCCAGATAAAAGGTCGCTTGCATATCCCGGGCCGGATGGTCTGGGAGAAAATTCAGCGCACTAAAATTATGATACTCGGTCTCTGCGTCTGGCCCTTCCTCTATCCAGAAGCCCATCCCTTCAAAAATATCCGCAATCTCCTCTAAAATTATACTGAGCGGATGCTTGCTTCCCAAGCTCGGACCAAAGCCCGGTAGGCTAATATCTATTTTTTCTTTTTCCCGCTTTTGCTCCTGCTGAGCGAGAATCTCTTTTTCTTTCGCTTGAATAAGCTCTTCTATGGTTTTCTTGGCTTGATTGAGCAATTGTCCAGCTTTTGGTCTCTGGTCTTGAGCAAGGTCTTTAATACCAGTCAATTTTTGGGTGATGAATCCTTTTCTGCCTAAATACCGCACCCGAGCCTGATTCAGCTCCTCCAGATCTTGGGCAGATTTGATTTCCTCTTTTGCCCTTTCTAAAACCTCCTTAAGCTCTGCTTCCACCGCACAATACCTGAAAAGCCTTATTGCCCAAGCGCACTTTTAACCTTTTCCACCACCGCGCCAAACCCGCTCCGGTCTTTTACCGCAAGCTCTGCTAAAATTTTTCTATCCAGGTCTATCTGAGCTAACTTTAGCCCGTGAATGAATTTGCTATAGCTAATTCCGAAACTCTCCAGCGCGCTATTGATTCTGATAATCCACAGACCGCGAAATACCCGCTTCTTCTCCTTCCGTCCCCGATAAGATGCCTTCATTGCCCGCGCCACCTGGTTCCGAGCAATTTTAATGGCATTTTTTCTCATCCCAAAATAGCCCTTTGCCTGCTTCAGAACCTTCTTCCTCTTTTTCCTGCTGGCAGGAATGCCTCTTGACCTGGTCATCTTCTTACTCCTTAGCGATATTTATTTAATAAGGAATCAGCCTGCTAATCCGCTTGGCATCGCTTCCGCTCACTAAAGCCTTTTTGCGCAACCCCCTTTTCCGCCGTGCGCTCTTTTTGGTAAGCAAGTGACTGCGGAAGGCCTTTGCCCGTTTAATTTTGCCTTGACCGGTTTTTTTAAACCGCTTAGCCGCACTTTTATTGGTCTTAATTTTATTCTTAGCCACTTTTCTCTTCCTCCTGCTTGGCAATCCGGGGATTTGATGTCAGCGAACCTCCCTCCACCGGCTTGTTCATCTGCTCTACGCCTGCTTGCTTAGGCTTGGAATAAGGGGCAATAATGGTCACCAGATTATGCCCCTCCTGCTTGGGGATATATTCCGGCTGACCCAATTCCCCTACCTCCTGGATGATTCTATTCAATAGCTCCTTTCCTAATTCCGGATGCGCCATCTCTCTCCCTCTATAAATCACAATCACTTTTGCCTTATGTCCTGTGGTCAAAAACCGCTTGATATGCTTAATTTTGGTCTGAAGGTCATGCTCCTCGGTTTTTACCCCTAATTTGATTTCTTTAATCGGCTTCTGACCCGCACTTTTTTTCCTTGATTCTTTCTCCTGCTTCTGCCTCTGATACATAAACTTACCATAATTCATCACTTTAGTGACCGGCGGGTCAAGAGTAGCGCCTACCTCCACTAAATCCAGTCCCTGCTCCTCTGCAAATTTTATCGCATCCCGAGTAAGCATTACCCCCACCTTCTTACCAGTATCATCAATCACCAGCACCCTGGGCGCCCGGATATCCCGATTCACCCGATATTCCTGCTTCTGTGTTATGGGACTTCCCTCCTGCTCGGTTTTGACCTGGTGCTCGGAATTTTCACCTCATTCTCTATCCGAGACCAAAATTCCTCTATCTTCATCTTTCCCAAATCTTCTCTACCTCTGGTCCTTACTGAAACCGTCTGACTCTCCTTTTCTTTATCTCCCACAATCAACATATACGGAACCTTTTCCACCTCGGCCTGACGAATTTTATAATTTAATTTCTCATTCCTTTTATCCAAAACCACCCGAACCAACCTCTCCAAAAGCCAATCCCCGAGCTCCTCCGCATAGCTATGATGCCGATCCGCAATCGGAAGAACCCGCACCTGAACCGGAGATAGCCAGACCGGAAACGCCCCTGCATAATGCTCAATCAACACCCCTAAAAATCTTTCCAGAGAGCCAACCACAACCCGATGAATCATTGCCGGCCTTTTCCGCTCCCCATCTGCTCCTATATAATATAAATCAAACCGCTCCGGCAATGTAAAATCACATTGTATTGTAGCACATTGCCATTCCCTGTCAAGCGCATCCTTGAGTTTAATATCTATCTTGGGACCATAAAAAGCGCCCTCCCCGGGATTGGTCTCATAGCTGAACCCGCTCTTTTCCAAAGCCTTTTCCAAAGCATTGGTCGCCCGCTCCCAGTCCTGGTCCGTGCCAATGGAATCCTTGGGACGAGTGGATAACTCCATTGTTAGCGGAAAACCAAATAACTCCATCACCTCTAAAACAAAACTCATCACTCCCAAAACCTCTTCTTCAAGCTGTTCCGGCGCGCAGATAATATGAGCGTCATCCTGGGTAAAAGCCCGAACCCGAAATAGCCCGGCCAATACCCCGCTTTTCTCGTGCCGATGAACCGTGCCCAACTCAAAAAGCCTCAAAGGCAATTCCCGATAAGACCGAAGATGACTCTTATAAACCAACATATGAGATAAACAATTCATCGGCTTTATCCCATAATCCTCCTCTTCTATCCGAGTGAAATACATATTCGCCCGATAATGCTCATAATGACCAGAGCGCTTCCATAAATCCGCCTTCAGTAAGCTCGGTCCATAAACTATCTGATAACCCCGCTTCAGATGCTCCCTTTTCAAAAATTCCTCCAACAGCGCCCTAACCAAACCCAAATTAGGATGATAAACCGGAAAGCCCGCACCCACCTCCTCATGCAAACTGAATAAGTCCAGCTCCTTGGCTAACCTCCGATGGTCCCGCTTCCTCGCCTCCTCCAAATTCTTCAGGTAATCCGCCAATGCCTTCTCAGTCGGAAAAGCAGTCCCATAGATTCTTTGAAGCTGGGCATTCCGCTCATCACCCCTCCAGTAAGCGCCCGCAGTATGAGTCAATTTATAGGCTTTGGCATAGCCAGTGCTCGGAAGATGAGGTCCTCTACATAGGTCTATGAAATCTCCATCCTGATAAATCGTAATGGTCTCGCTCTCTGCCAGGTCATTGATTAGCTCTACCTTATAGCTCTCTCCTAATTTGGAAAAAAGCTCAAGCGCCTCTTTTTTACCCACCTCTTTTCGCTCAAAAGCCAAATCCGCTTCTATGATTTCCTTCATCTTGACTTCTATCAAACCAAGGTCATCTTCTTTAAAACCCAGCGGATAATCAAAATCATAATAAAACCCGTTCTCTATCGCAGGTCCAATCGTAATTTTAACCCCGGGAAATAACCTCTTTACCGCATCCGCCATTATATGAGATACAGAATGTCTTAATATCCGAAGACCCTCCACACTATCTATATAAATGAACTCCACCTCTCCAGGCTCAGAAACTTTCCGAGACAAGTCCATTAACTCATCATTAAATCTTACCCCTATAATCCGCCTCTGTTCCTGACCCACAAACTCCCGCTCCACCAGAGCCTTAAAGCTCATCCCAGGCTCTGATTTAATGGTCTTACCATCTTTCAGCTTTAGCGCAATCATTATAATCCTTCACTCCCTAAATCTTATATAAGTTATTGCCACTTATCTAAAAAGTCAATCAGAACACCATATAAAAACCAATCCATATCCCACTCCGCTAATCCTCAACATACACCCCTCCCCTTAAACCACAACCGCTGTTCATCTGAAATCTGTCCTGTCTAAAGACAGGATGAAATTGTAATCCATCTCACAATTCAAGGGACCAGTCCCTTGACCCGCAGGGCACCCATATTTTTTCCCTGTGCATTTTCCCCTTGCCAAATTTATGCAAATTGGATAAAAAAGAGGATGGAATATGAGAAACAGCAGGGGAAATGGAAGGAATATGTGGAGGGATTGAAGAAAAAGGCAAGGGTAGAGGTTAAATAAAGGAGGGAAAATGGGGGCCAAAAAGCTGAGGGTTTTAATTGGGATTCTGGTGTGCGGATTGGGACTAATTTTTCTGGGGCTGGTTTTGAATTTTAAATTTAAGTGGATTAGTAAAGAAGAACTCAGCCCTGCTCTGAAAAAAGTTGGAGCGATTTTTCAAAAATCTGAGAAGACAAAAATTGAAAAGGGCATTCCTGAACCAAAGCCTGAAGAAACTAAAGCGCCAGAGGTCAAAATTGCTAAAGAGTTGATAAAATATGAGATGAAGGTAATACGGGAGTTTGAGTGGAATGCTGGAATTGATTCAATCCATAAATTTGGTGGCTCTTATCCGGATGAAGGCTATGTGCTGGGACCAGATGGGATTTTGGTAAATGATAAAGGAGAAATTTATATATTTGATGTGGACAGAAATGGAGAGGGATGGGGGTTAAAAAAATATGACGCAAATGGGAATCTATTAAAAATGACAAGAGGAGGCAAACCCATTGGCATAGATAGGGAGGGTAATATTTACCTTTTTGATGGAGAGATATATGACTCGGGGTTAAATAAGATTAGAGTTTGTGCCCTCCCTTTGGAGGTAGGAAATTTTGTTCTTGCCAAATATGTCTCGGAAGATGGGAAGTTATATTTTTATGACGGTCCTGTTTCTACTAAATTAGATTTATATAAATGCGATCCTTGGAGCGACGAATTAGGAGAAGAGGTTCATTCTGTATTTGACCCTAGATTCTGGAATATATAAACCTCATACTTACTATTTTTGTCCGTGTGATATTATTGGTTTAGAGAATGTGCCACTTTTTATGCAATTAGCTAAAAAGTCGATTCATCAAAATAATTCTTTTACCAATGATGGGGTGATAGTTAATTTTAATAATATTTCTTTTCAGATATTTGATAAGGATATAGCTCCTGTTGGTGTACATTTGTTAGCTATGGATAAAAATGGAAATACCTACTGGGCATATCGTACATATGCACGCGACTCTAAAATTAATAGAAAGCCTTTTGATATTAATATAGCAATAGTTAATAATCAATGGCAATTCTGCGGAAAAGTAAGACTTGTTTATAGTTCAGCATATATAGATAATGCTCCTGGACCGGCTGGATACATATATGTTGACCCTTATTTTGGAAATATTTATCAGCTTAATATTAGAGACGATGGTGCAACTTTAATTAAATGGATTTCTGTAAAGGAGGAGAAAGAATGATAAGAAAGATATTACTGGGATTGGGAGTTTCAATATTAACCTGGCTAAATATTTCTTTTGCCCAGACCGAAGCAGATGCCCAATTATATGCAAATTTTCAGTTTACATGTGCCGAACGGAACTCTGATATTGGGGATTATTTTGATATTTTTGGTATATATTGGGGCCATAATATTTTTGGACATACTGGATATGGCTATTATCGTCCAGACCCAATATGTATAGATGATATATGCACTAAAATTTGGTGGGGAGGCAGAAGATGCGATTTTGTTCCAACATTCACATACGGAGGAGTCCCTTATAAATGGGGAGGATTTGATACTCCTGATTTTGTCAGCCAAAACTTAAATAATGGCTACGGAGCGGGTTCATATAGTATTCATGCCCCCAGCTGGCCTTATGCCACTTGGGCAACAGGGATTGATTGCTCTGGATTTGTCTCAAGGATGTGGGGTCTTGCCGAGAAGAAAAATACTTAAGCATAGGCTTTGTCATCTCCACTGAAAAATTTTTAATGAGAAAAAAGATTGTTCAATAGGGCTTAACAAAAATTTATCCCATAAGCCATTGATTAAATTATAAAACCAATGCTGTTCAGCATAACTTAACAAATCCATTTATTAGAGAACTATTAGAATAGTCAAGATTCCTTATTTAAATCAGCTGGTTAGAGCAAGTTCTTAAAGTGGACAAATTCCCTATTAATGGGAGGGCAAGGTCGCTGGACCTTGACCAAATTCTTTTTTGGCAGGGTGCTTTTATGAACGCATTAAAACAGATTCAGG
>Ga0172364_10001605_pt1 | contig 17592 bp, 18 predicted proteins | sample LakKivSesite10cm_FD_114545 | JGI IMG/M metagenome (GOLD analysis project Ga0172364, IMG submission 114545) | Sediment microbial communities from Lake Kivu, Rwanda - Sediment site 10cm | ecosystem: Environmental > Aquatic > Freshwater > Lake > Sediment | place: Rwanda: Western Province, Lake... | reverse complement strand
GCGGTTGAAGGGGGTGGCGAAAAAGAAGAAATATTGGCCGAGATAGGACAGCAAGGTCTTTTAGGAAAAAGAACCCTGGCCGTTGCTTTTAAAAAATTTGATAAGCTGGATTTCAACGAAGAAGACGAAAAAAATCTAAATTTCCTTGGTTATCTTACTTTTATTGATCCCCTGAAAGAGACGGCCAAAGAAGCAGTTAAATTGGCGGAAAAATTAGGCGTGGAGATAAAGATCGTTACCGGTGATAGTGCCGAAGTCGCTGGATTTATTGCCAAAGAGGTGGGTTTGGTTAAGAACATTACCGCTGTCCTTCAGGGACAACAGCTGGAAACGCTTTCCGAGGAGGAATTTGATGAAGCTTGCCAAGAATTTTCTGTTTTTGCCAGAGTTTCGCCCGAGATAAAATATAAAATAATCCAGTCTTTAGAAAAAAAATATGAAGTTGGTTTCTTAGGAGAAGGAATTAACGATGCTCCAGCATTAAAGATCGCTCACGTTGCCATCTCCGTACCGGCAGCCGCTGATGTTTCTCGAGAAGTTTCGGATATTGTTTTAACCCAAAGAGACCTGCGGGTAATTGTTGACGGAATTCAAAGAGGAAGAACTATTTTTTCCAACGTCAATAAATATATTAAGTGCGCTTTAGCGAGTAATTTTGGCAATTTTTATTCGATTGCCGTTATTTCTTTGTTTATTTCCTATCTACCGATGTTGCCGGTACAGATTTTATTGGGAAATCTTTTATCAGACTTTCCTTTAATCACCATTGCTACTGATTATGTCGACCCCGAAGAACTGGAACGACCCAAGCTGTATCAGCTTCACAAAATAGTTCCCTTGATCATTGTTTTGGCGTTGGTCAGTACGTTGTTTGATTTTATTTTCTTTGCCATTTTTCACAATGTTCAGGCAGGGGTTATGCAGACGCTTTGGTTTATTGAAAGCATTTTGACGGAAATTTCTCTTATTTTTATCATCCGTACTGCGCATTTTTTTCTAAAAGCAAAAAAACCAAGCCTGACTTTAGTTTCCTTTGTAGTCTTGGATGCCGTGGTTATCATTTCTTTGCCCTTTCTAGCTTTTGGACAGACTACTTTCCATTTTGTGGCTCCGCCGCTTAATTCTTTATTCCTTGTTTTTTTCCTGGTGGCGAGCTATTTTGCGCTCAGCGAAATCGTGAAGCTAGCTTACTATCATTATTGGCAGTCGCAGAATAAAGCGGTATAAACAGCCGATTGCTTGTTTTGGTTGGTTGCGTTAAAATTAGGGAAAAGGTCGGAAATTAAGCAAAATATTATATATTATTAAGTATGGTTAATTTTGTTATAAAAAAAGACGGCACCAGAGAACCTTTTAATGAAGAAAAGGTGAGGCGAGCGATTACCTTGGCAGCCCAAAATGCCAATCTTTCTGAGGGACGAATAAAAGAGGTCTTAAATCAAGTTTTAAGCGCCGTAACGCAGTGGCTAGCCAAGAAAGATGTCATCACCACCATGGAACTGAGAGAAAAGATTCTTAATGATCTGGATACGATTGAACCTTCAGTTTCTGCAGCTTGGAGAAAACACGATCAAGAGAAGAAAAAAACTTAATCAAGAGTATAATTTTCGAGGAGGTATTTAAACTCTAGTCTTGAGATCCTTATTCAAGGAACTTCCTCTCTATTGCGTTAATTAACAAAATGTCGGGCGGGATAAAAATATTAATGTTTGGCTGGGAATTCCCACCATACAATTCCGGGGGATTAGGAGTAGCATGCGAGGGTCTCGTTAGAGGTCTGGTGAATCAGGGAGTAAAGATTACTTTTGTTTTGCCCAAAAAAGTAGATTGTCAATCTTCTTTGTGCAAAATAATTTTTGCTGATTTTAATATAAAGTCAAGAATTTTTAATTCATTGCTTTCTCCCTATCTAACCTCAAAATCTTATCAAGACTTAGTTCGCCGAGCAGGAAGAGGGGGAATTTATCGTCGCGATTTAATTAGTGAGGTTTTGAGATATGGTCAAGCCGGACGTCGGATCGCTTTGGCGGAAGATTTTGATCTTATTCATAGCCATGATTGGTTAAGTTTCCCGGCGGGTTTGGCAGCGAAGAAAATTTCTCACAAATCTCTGGTGGCCCATATTCACGCCACGGAATTTGAACGAACCGGGGGTCATCATGTTAATCAGGAAATCTACGAAATAGAAAAAGAAGGTTTGTCCAAAGCCGATATGGTTATTGCGGTGAGTAATCTGACCAAAACTAAAATTATTCAGCATTATGGTATAGAACCGGAGAAGGTAAGGGTCGTCCATAATGCGGTGGAATACAAAGATTTTATGTATTTAGGGGGAGATTTGCCTGATCTGAAATCTAGCGGCCAAAAGATAGTTGCTTTTGTTGGCAGAATTACCCTGCAGAAAGGCCCCGATTATTTCTTGCGCGCGGCGAAGAAAGTATTAGACCAGAGGCCAAACGTTTTATTTATTATTGCCGGTGCCGGCGATATGGAACGACAAATTATTGAACAGGCTGCTTGGCTAGATATCGCTGACAAAGTTTTATTTGCCGGCTTTCTAAGGGGGAACGAGCTGGCAAAAGTCTATCAAATGGCAGATCTATATGTTTTGTCTTCGGTTTCTGATCCCTTTGGGATGACCCCCTTAGAAGCATTGGCAAACGGAACCCCAGTTTTAATTTCTAAACAATCAGGGGTAGCGGAAGTTTTACATCATTGTTTGAAAGTAGATTTTTGGGACATTGATCAAATGGCAAACAAAATTTTGGCGGTCCTTGAACAGCCAGAACTTTACCAATGTCTTAAGGAAAATGGCCATCAGGAAGTTAGAAAACTCAGCTGGCAAGACGCGGCTAATAAATGCATTGAGGTTTACAAAGAAGTCTTAAATTTTTCCGCAATTTAATCTTTCGATATTCTACTCCAAATAAAATGCCTTCTATCTGTTTGTATCTCCATGCTCATCAGCCCTTAAGATTAAGAAATTTTTCCATTTTTAACATTGGTAAGAACCATTCCTATTTTGATGAGGAAAGAAATCGAGCTTATTTAGAGAGAATTGTGAGAAAGAGTTATCTCGTAACCAATAAAATTTTATTAGATTTAATTAAAGACACCAAAGGCAAATTTAAGGTAAGTTTTAGCATCACCGGCATCCTTTTGGAACAGTTAGAAAAGGACTTTCCCGCAGTAATTAAAAGTTTTCAGGATTTGATTAGAACAGGTTGTGTGGAATTGCTTTCGGAGACTTATTACCATTCCTTAACCTATCTTTATTCAAAAGAAGAATTTAAAGAACAGGTGAAGCTTCATCGAGAAAAGATTAAGAAGCTTTTTAATTACGCCCCGCAGATATTCAGAAATACCGAATTGATGTTTAACAACGAAATGGCGAAATTTATCGAAAAAATGGGTTATCAAGGAATTTTGGCCGAAGGTGCGGATCATATTTTGGGCTGGCGTTCACCGAACTTTCTTTATCGGGTAAAAGGAGCCGAAAAAATAAAAGTGCTTTTGAGGAATTACCGATTGAGCGATGATATCTCTTTTAGATTTTCGAACCGCAACTGGTCGGAGTGGCCGCTGACGGCCGAAAAATACATCTCTTGGATTAATCAAATTAATGGTCACGGACAGGTTGTTAATCTGTTTATGGATTATGAGACATTTGGGGAACACCAATGGGAAGAGACAGGAATCTTTGAATTTTTAAAATCTCTTCCCTATCGGGTATTAGAGAATCCTAATAACAATTTTAAAACGCCGAGAGAAGTGGTAAAATTATTTAAACCGGTAGGAGAGTTGGACTTTCCGAACATTATTTCCTGGGCTGATACCGAGAGAGATTTAAGCGCTTGGTTAGGAAACAAGATGCAACAGGCTTCTTTGAGGAAAATTTATTCTTTGGAAACGGCAGTTAAAAAAAGCAAAGACCCACTTTTAATTGAAGACTGGCGAAGGCTACAAACCGCTGACCATTTTTATTATATGTGTACTAAGTGGTTTGCCGATGGCGATGTTCATAAATATTTCAATCCTTACGAAAGTCCTTACGATGCCTTTATTACTTTTATGAATATCTTTAACGATTTAAAAATGAGATTAAATCCGAAAGAAGCCTGAATTTAACTTCAATAGGACAAAGGTCGATTGTTGTTAATTAATAAATAATCTTTAACAATTTAATTTATGTCAGAAAAAAAGAAAAAACTGTGCGTGGACACTGAGCCAGAAAAGTGTTTTTGGGTTTGTGACGGCTCGGTACTTAAAAACCTATGTGAATTAGCCGCGGCTTTGGAAACGATGAATGAGCCAACCTTTAAGTACCATGTTAACAAAGAGAAAAATGACTTTGCTAACTGGGTCAGAGATGTTTTTGGAGATCAAAAATTAGCCAAAGGTTTAATGAAAGCAAAAACCGCTAAGGCAACGGCGAAACAAGTTAGAGCCAGAATTTAAATGTGGATAAAAGAAAAACAAAAACAGAATCAGTCCAGCTTGACTGGGTTTTTGAGGTTTCCTGGGAAGTTTGTAATAAGGTTGGCGGTATCTATACTGTTTTGAAATCCAAAGCCAGCCAAATGGTTGGCTATTATCAGGACAAATACTATTTAATCGGTCCTTATTTTGCCGAGCGGATTAAAGGTGAGTTTCAAGAAGAAGTTCCCCGCCAGGAACTGGGGGAGGTTGCTCTTGAGTTAAAAAAACAGGGGGTTAAATGTTACTTCGGTAAATGGTTAATCAAAGGAGAACCCAAAGTGATTCTGCTAGATTTTAAAGACTTATGGTCAAGGGTAAATCAAATCAAAGCTGAACTTTGGGAAGAATACAAAATCGATTCCTTAAATACTGGTCAGGATTTTAACGAACCAGTGGTTTGGGCTTATGCGGCGGGAATGTTTCTTGAGAGAATTTCCCTCTCGGTTAAAGAAGAGAAAATAGTCGCCCACTTCCACGAGTGGTTGAGCGGCACCGGACTCCTTTATTTAAAGAAAAAGAGAATAAAAATAGGCACGGTTTTTACGACTCATGCCACCACCTTAGGAAGAGCTTTGGCTTACCATAATGTTGATTTTTATTCGATCCTCACAAAAATTGATCCGGAAAGAGAAGCAGTAAAGTATAATGTTAAAGCCAAGCACCAGCTAGAAAAACAGGCCGCTGTGAATTGTCATATTTTTACGACTGTCAGTGAAATTACCGGCTTAGAGGCAAGGTCTTTTCTAAAAAGAGGGCCGGATCTTTTATTACCTAACGGATTGGATTTAGAGAAATTCCTTACTTTTGAAGAAATAGTTATCAAACATCGAATTCAAAGAGACCGCCTCAGGGAATTTTTGCTTTTTTATTTTTTCCCGTATTATACCTTTGACCTAGAAAATACCCTTTTTTATTTTATGATTGGCCGATATGAATTTCACGCCAAGGGTATTGATATCCTGATTAAATCTCTAACAAAGCTTAATCAAAAACTGATAAAAAATAAGAGCAAAAAAACAATCATCGTTTTTTTCTGGGTTCCGACGGGAATTAAAGGGATTAAACCGGAGCTTTTGGAAAATCGAGAAATCTTTCAAGATATAAAAGATGCCCTCAAGGATGTTTCCTGGGAAAATGAGGAGAAAGTTCTTTTTTCTATTCTTGAAAGAAAAAAAATTAGAGAAGAAACACTATTTGAAAAAGACTTTCTATTTGAAATAAAAAAGAAACTTTTAAGACTTAAACGGGAAAGTCTACCACCCCTGGCCACCCATGATTTGGTTGATTCCCAAGATATCATTATGAAGTCTTTTCAAGAAGCCGGTCTTTTAAACAAAGAAAGCGACCGGGTTAAAGTCGTTTTTTATCCGATTTATTTAACCGGCTACGACGGCTTGTCTAATTTAAATTATCAAGAATGCATCCAGGCTTGTCATCTTGGGGTTTTTCCTTCTTTTTATGAACCTTGGGGGTATACACCCCTTGAGGCAGCCGCCTTGGGAGTGGCTTCAATTACCACCGACTTATCCGGCTTTGGCAGATTTTGTCAGAAGATAAGGGAAAATAAAAAACAACCAGGCGTCTTCGTCTTGGAAAGATTTAATAAAGACGAGGAAAAAGTAGTCAAATCTCTTTACCATCTTTTATATAATTTTTCTCAATTGTCCCGCCAAGAAAGAGTGGAGAATAAAATTCAGGCAAGAAAGATTGCCGCCAAGGCTGACTGGAAGTTTTTTATCAAGAATTATCTGGCCGCTCATAAAAAAGCCTGCCAATGAGAATTGTTTATCATCTTGAAAACGAAAAAGAGATAGATAAAGGACAGCTTTTAAATGGCCAAATTTTTGTTGAAGAAATAAAAGAAGAGGCGGGGTTTCTTTTGACCAACAAGTTGGGTGGTTATTTATGGTTAACCTCCCAACCGTTAAGCCGCTATCAAGGCTGGTTTTTTACCCCGAGAGAGTTAGTCGGCCAGAAAATCTTCAAGATCATTGAAAACATTGAAGTGGTTGGCTTCCCGGCGGTTAGCAAAATTTGTAGTAATTTCTGGAGCGTTGAACGAAAAAGAAACAGCCTCAAGGAAAGCTTTTTTCTGCCTTCCGGTTTTAATTCTTTAGTTTACGAAATTAGTCCAGAGGCAGTCGTCGAGCTTACTTTGGATATCAAAGAGTCCTATGACAACCGGGAAGAAGGAAGAAATTATGAAATTTTTGAAGAGAGAAACTTAACCGTGGTAAAATACAATCAACCTGGATTAGATTTTCCCCTTTTTTTAGCGATTAAAGCCGCTAATGGAAAGATAGAAAAACTTAACCAGTGGATTACTAGAAGATATGTCTTTGACCAACAAAGGAACTCGCCACCCTTTGAGAGATATGTATTTAAAGCGGTAAGAATAAAAGCACCAAAGATTGTTTTTTCCGCCTCAGTAAATAAAAATCAGGCAGTTGAGGAAGCAGAATCTGTTTTTGAAAACAGCGAAAACCTAAAAATTCAAGAGAAAGACAGCTTCAAAGAAAAATTTAAAAATAAATTTTTAAAAAAGAGTTTTAAAGAAAAAGAAATTTTTCTGGCTTATCTCTGTGCCCGGAACTCCTTAAGGAGTTTTGTTATTTGTCAAAGTTCATCAATCGGTCTCTCTGCCGGCTTACCTTGGTTTTTTCAGTTTTGGCCAAGAGATGAGGCCGTGTCGCTTAAAGCCCTAATGGATCTAGACGAAAAAAAGGCAAAAGATATTTTCTTCAAACAAATAAAACTTCTTAGTCAAGGAGATGAACTAAAGAATCCGATTGATGCCATTGGTTGGCTTTTTAAAAGAGCCGCCGACTTTATTAAAGAAAAAAAGTTTAATTCTCAAGAACTTAAAGAAATTAAGACGTGTTTAGAAAAAACAATTGAAGAATTATTAAAACACCACCTTAGAGACGGATTGGTAATCAACCAGTCAAGAGAAACCTGGATGGATAGCTTGGAAAGGTCGGGAGCAAGAATAGAAATCCAGGCGCTGACTTTGAATCTTTATAAACTAGCCGCGCAACTCAATGGATTTCTCGGCAGGAAGCGAAGGTTTTATTCAAAACTGGAAAAAGAATTAAAAATGAAGGTCAGAGAAAAGTTTTGGAATGGAAAAACCCTGGCTGATGGTTTTAATCCCGAAAGCGGCAGAGCTGATTTTACCATTAGACCTAATATCTTTCTCGCCGCGTATACCTATCCTGACTTATTAAATAAAAGAGAATGGGTGAGGTGTTTTGAAAATGTTTTACCTAAGCTTTGGCTAGGTTGGGGAGGAGTTGCAACCATTGATAAAGAACATCCTTCATTTCACTGTCAATACACCGGCGAGATTCCCGGAAGTTATCACCAGGGAGATAGCTGGTTCTATCTTAATAATTTAGCGGCTTTAGTTTTGGACCGAACTGATCGAAGAAAATTTAGAGATTATATTGGAAAAATTTTCGAGGCCAGTACTGAAGAAACTCTTTGGCGGGGAATAATTGGATATCACAGTGAATTAAGTTCAGCCCAGTCTTTTCAATCACAAGGTTGCTTAGCTCAAAGCTGGAGCGCCGCCTTATTTATTGAATTATTCACCGTTTTAAACAAGTAACCTAATTGTGTAGAAGAACTAGATGAACGTTTTAAATGCCATAATTCTAGGAATAGTGGAAGGGATTACCGAGTTTCTGCCGATTTCCTCGACTGGTCATCTGATCCTTGCTTCTCAGATTCTGCGGATTCCGACCACGGAATTTTTAAAAAGCTTTGAAATCTCTATTCAACTTGGGGCAATTTTGGCGGTCGTGGTATTATATTGGAAAACCCTTTTTCTTGATATCCACGTAATCAAAAAGGTGGTAGTTGCTTTTATCCCAACAATGGCATTGGGTTTTGTTTTTTACAAAATTATCAAATATTTTTTTCTAGGAAATGGCCAGCTTGTTCTTTGGTCATTATTTCTGGGTGGTGTTTTCCTGATTATTTTTGAGCTTTTGTATTGTGAAAAACAAGAAACCATTGAGGACTTATCGGTTATTTCTTATAAAAAATCGTTTTTCATCGGCGTCTTTCAATCACTGGCAATGATTCCCGGCGTTTCCCGGTCAGCCGCGACAATCATTGGCGGACTTAGTCTGGGGATGAAAAGAAAAACCATCGTGGAATTTTCTTTTTTACTAGCGGTGCCGACAATGATCGCAGCAACTGCTTTAGACCTTTTTAAAAGCGCTGGCGCTTTCTCTTTAGCCCAATTTCATCTTTTAGCTGTCGGTTTTGTTACTTCATTTGTGGTGGCCATGGTCGGGATAAAGTTTCTGCTCAACTTTATCAGACATCACACCTTTGTTACGTTTGGAATATACCGCATCCTGGTTGCCATAATATTTTGGCTTTTTTTAAATCAGAGATAAAATGGTAATATTATTAAGATAAAGAAACTATGGAATCCCAGCAAAAAAATAACCACGATAATTCAGAAAAAGACGAAATCAAAGTTTGGCTTGGGACAGACGGAATAATCCGCGCGCAACTTAAAAAGACCGTCAATGAAAAGGATGTTGAAATAGTCTTTGACAGATTGGAAAATCTGATAAGAGCGAGTTCGGGCCAGAAAGATATATTGATAAACATAAACTCTCTTTCGATTATCCGTTCGTCTCAATTTAGAAAAAGAACTGCTGAAAGAATTATCACCGTTGCTAAAAGCATTGGCTTTAGAAAAGTCGCCCTTTTTTCAAGTAATGTTATTGTCCGGACAATCGCCTCGTTTATTGTGGCCGCGAGCAAGATAAGCAATATGAAGGTTTTTGCCAATGAAGAAGAGGCATTAACGTGGCTAAAACAACCTTAACCAAATAGATTTGTTGTTGAAAGATTTCTATAAGTATGTCCCTTGAGCCAAAAACACTAGATGAATACCGGGACTATGTGAAAAAACGATTAGCCGCTTTAACCCCGCTTTTACAAAAAGCAGCCATGGGTGATTTCACCAGCGAAATTGAAATTCCGGAAAAGGAAGACGAATTCACCGAACTATTGGTAGGATTAAGCTTAATGATGGATGACCTGCGTCAACTGAAAGAGATGCAGGAAATTATTGAAGACGAAAGAAAAAAGAGACTGGAAGAGCTTGAACAGTGGCGGAAGCTCATCGTGGGAAGAGAAACAAGGATGATTGATTTAAAAAAACAGATATTTGATTTAAAACAGGAAATAGAAAAATTAAATAAGAAATGAACTACTTTTCTTAAATAGCTTTTAAAAGGTATGGCAGTGATGATAAAAAAATGTTGGCCGGAACTCTTTGCGGCAGTGGAATCGGGCAAAAAGAAGTTTGATCTAAGAGTCGCTGATTTTGATATTAAAGAAGGCGACATCCTGATTTTAGAGGAATGGGATCCAGAGACAAAACAATATACCGGGAAAAAGATTGAGAGGGTAGTCGACTTCGTTTATAAGTTCCGTCTTGATGATTTTGGTCAGCAGAAAGAGATTGAACAGAAAGGGCTTTATGTCATCCAGCTTAGAATTAAAGATTAAGCGAACCAAGTCTTTCGTTTAAGGAAAAAGGATTATTATGGTTAACTATAAACAAATACAACTCTCACCTAATTCTTTGAATCTTTTCTTGGAATGTCCGCGCTGTTTTTGGCTAGAAAAGCGACAGGGAATTAAAAGGCCACAGCCCTATCCCTATGCGCTGAATATGGCCGTGGATGTTCTTTTGAAGGAAGAATTTGACAAATACCGAGCGAAAAATGAGCCCCACCCTTTACTTTCGGCTCACAAAATTCCGGCCCGGCTTTTTTCAAATCAAAAATTATTAAATCAATGGCGTAGCAATTTAAGCGGGATACGTTATTATGATCCGGATTTGGAGGCAACCTTATTTGGTGCCGTGGATGACATTTTAGAGTTTAAAGACGGCAAGCTGGCACCCCTTGATTATAAATCTACCGGTAGCAGTATTCCCAGCGTCTATGACCGTTTCCAACTCCAGATGGATATTTATACTTATCTTTTGGAAAGAAACGGATTTTCAACTCCTAGAAAAGGTTATCTAGCTTTTTATGTGGTTGATAAGAAAAATGGTTTTGGCGATAAGTTACCATTCAAAAAGGAGCTCCATGAAATTGAGACAAATCCAACGGATATTCCAGAGCTTTTTGAAGATGCAGTGGCATTTTTGAGGAGGTCCATCCCACCCCAGCATAGTCCAGACTGTCAGTTTGGCCAGTGGTTTAACAAAGTCTCCACTATTTAACGATAGTGGACCCGGAGATTTGACTTGTTGTAATCAAGATAGTATCATTGAATTACAATTGAATAAGAATTATCAAGAGCGACGGGTAGAGTTCTGGCTCGCTAATCCGTCCAGCAACCCCTTAAGGTGAAATTCCTTGAGAAGGTGCTAAACCCAGTCCCGAAGAGGGAAGGATAAGTCGATCTTAACTCTCTTTCGGAGAGCTATTTTATTTTTTAATGGTCCCGCTTGGCGGGATAAGGTAGAAAAACAAAAAAATGGAAACGCATGCCGAAACATATACCGTCGAAAGCGTTACTGCCGGTCATCCGGATAAAATCTGCGATCAGGTGTCTGACGCCGTTTTGGATGAGTGCCTGAAACAAGACCCTAAAAGCCGAGTCGCTGTGGAAACTTTCGGCGGCCACGGACTTTTGATTATTGGCGGCGAGGTGACTTCCGATGCCAAATTAGATTTTGCCGAAATTGGCCGACGAGTTTATCGTGATATCGGTTATCAACATGAATTAAAAGTTATCACCAATATTGTTCAGCAATCACCGGATATCAGCCAAGGAGTAGATACTGGTGGCGCCGGTGACCAAGGAATTATGTACGGCTTTGCTACTAACGAAACGCCACAATTTCTGCCTAAGGGTATTGTTTTGGTCCATCAGTTAGCTCAAGGTTTGGAAAAATTACGGCGAAGCGGGGAGATTGCTTGGCTTCATCCCGACGGCAAGACGCAGGTAACCATGAATGACAATAGAATAGAAACAATTTTAGTCAGTTGCCAGCACGATAAAGATGTTTCCCAAGAGGAAATCCGTCGGACAATTATTGAAAGATTAATTAAACCGTTAGTTGGCGATATTTCCGGCATTGAGATTTTGACTAACCCGACAGGCAAATTTGTTCAGGGCGGGTTTGAAGCGGATACCGGGCTGACCGGCCGCAAAATAATGGTTGATACTTACGGCGGCTTGGTGCCGCACGGCGGCGGCTGTTTTTCCGGTAAAGACCCGACCAAGGTTGACCGTTCGGGCGCTTATATGGCGCGCTTTGTGGCAAAGAATATTGTCGCCAATGGGTTGGCAAAAGAATGTTTGGTTTCCGTGGCTTATGCCATTGGCCGGGCCGAACCGCTAATGGTCGAGGCCATCAACGAAAAAGGCGAAAGTTTAAAAGATTTGGTCAACCAGCATTTTGATTTCCGGCCAAGAGCTATCATTGAACGTTTGAATCTACGCCAGCCGATTTATCGCCAGACAGCGGTATATGGCCATTTTGGCAAGCCGAACCTACCGTGGGAGCAGGTTTTTGAGAGTTAGAAGAAAGAATCATAAAGAGCTATAATTAAACAATGGCGATTTATCGCGGCATTGCTACTTTTGGTTTGGATTTCGGTAAATGTCCCCGTTGGTTGTTTGAACGGATGGTGAAGCTCGGTCGGGAAATGACACGGGTGATTATTGCCGAGGAAGGGCCAGAGGCATTTGTTCGGCGGATTGCTGATCCCGCCTGGTTTCAGTCGCTGGGAACGGTTTTGGCTTTTGATTGGAATGCTTCTGGTTTGACCACCATTTTGACCGCCGCCTTAAAAGAAGCGATTCGTGGCGAAGAGAAAGATTTGGGCGTTTTTATTTGCGGCGGCAAAGGCAAAACTTCACGTAAAACACCGGACGAAATTACCGAGTGGGGCGGTCGCTTGGCTTTACCAGCGCCGACAACAAACAACTTAGTTTATAACTCCAAAATGGCCGCCAAAGTGGACAGTGCTTTGGTGCAAGATGGTTTTCAGATTTACCACCACAGTTTTTTCTTTACCAAAAATGGCGCTTGGACCGTGGTTCAGCAGGGGATGAATACGGTTAACCAGACAGCGCGGCGCTACCACTGGCATTCGCAGAATGTTAAAGATTTGGTGTGTGAGCCACACACCGGAATTACGAGCCAGGTAAAACTGAAGAAGATGCTTAATATGACGGCCAAAACCAGCGGCGAGAACCGCGTTTTAAGCACGGATTTGGTTTCCCAGCAGGGATTTTATACTTTACTCAAAGATATCCGCTTGTTGCGCAAATACTACACGCCGGTGTCGCGGATGGCGGAAATGACGGCAGCCTCGGGCCAGCGAAGACTGAAACTGCTCTACCTGGAAAATAAAGAATTTGACTGGCACCCGGTCGTTAATGAAAACTTCAGTCAGAGCCGTTATTTGGAAAAAATTTTGTGGGAATTATGCGACCACAAGCCGGAAAATTATGAGAAACTGTTGGCCCATCCGGGTGTTGGGCCGAAAACCATCCGCGCCTTAGCCTTAGTGGCGGAAGTGATTTACGGCGCCAAACCCTCTTATGAGGACCCAGCCCGTTATTCATTTGCGCACGGTGGCAAAGATGGCACGCCTTATCCGGTTGACCGCCAGACTTACGACCAGACGATTTATACGATGCAAAAGTATGTCGCCAAAACCCGGCTGCCTTTTTCCGAAAAGCAGAAGATGAGTACCAGATTGGCGAAAAGGCTGTAAAGGTGTTTAGGCTCAGCGAAGTTATTTCAAGGAGCACGACATCGGCTTTGAGAAAAAATTAACAGATAGAATCGCCGTGTCTATTTCTCACCAAGCCTTAGACGGTTGATATTTTACAAGACACCGAATACGGTTTGGTTACGAAGTGCACCTTTCAATAACTTCGCCTCGCCTTTTAAAGTGAGCTTGCTTAATGGTGCTTAATCCGCGGGATTAAACTGTGGGATTAAACTGCGCTAAACAGCAGAAAAGCGAAAAGCTAAAAGCGAAAAGTGAGAAACGACAACTTAAAACTAAAAGCTTTTAATTTTTCACTGTAATTTTGCGCTTTTCGCGTTGAGTTTTTAGCTTCAGCTACGGTTCGTCGGCGAAGTGTCCCCCTCAAGGAACTGGCTCATAATTTTTAAAGCTTTTAGCTGGTTAAGAAAAATTATGAAACAGGGATTTCAAAAAAGAATTGAGGATTTTATTTGTGAACGTTGCGGCAAAAAAAACAAAAGGTACAGGTTATACCGATCATTGTCCAAAGTGTTTGTGGTCCAAACATACGGATATTCTGCCCGGGGATAGACAGGCAAAGTGCCAGGGATTGAAGGAGCCACTCGCTGCCGAAGTCAAAAGTGATAAATATACTATTTACTATCAATGCCAGAAGTGTGGCTATCAATTCCGTGTGAAATCAGCTCCTGACGATAATTTCGAGGAGGTATTAAAACTGGTTAATAAGCCGATAAAGAAATAACAGACGAAATTATTTTGACTTTTATCGTATTCTTGTTAAAATATGAATATGACAAGAACTTTTTTAGCTAAAATTAAAAACAAGCGCTTTCCCGTTTTCGTTGAAAAAGATGAAGATGGTTTTTACGTAGTAGAGTGTCCTCTTTTTAGCGGTTGCTATACCCAAGGGAAAACATTGGATGAAGCCCTCCGAAATATTCGAGAAGTAATTGAACTCTGCTTGGAAGAGAAAGAAAACCAGACGATTTTAGAGTCATACCAACCAAAAGAAGTAAGCTTGCATTCCATTACTCTCTAAAAAAATCTGTGGTTAAACTTCCCCTTATCTCGGGAAAATCAGCGATTAAAGTTTTTGTCAAAATCGGCTACCTTCCTATAAGACAAAGGGGCAGCCATATTCGTTTACATCATTCCTCCAAAAGACCATTGACTATTCCAAATCATAAGATTTTGGGGAAAGGCTTATTGAGAAAGATATTAAGAGATGCGGGAATATCGGTTGAGGAATTTTTGAGACTACTTAAGAAATAACAGTCATAATGGGAAAATATTGTTCGTTGGTTATTTGGATTAGGAGGATTGGCCTCCTGATTTTTATTCTATGGTATGTTTAAAAACCGTATTTTAATTTACATTAATCATTCCGCAGAATTATGTCTTGGCAAAAAGAAATTAGGATGAAGATTGGCTATCCGCAGACGATAAAATTAAGAGATTTATTTCAAGCGAAAGGTATCAAAGGATACGAAATTAATGATTCTTTAATCAGGAAGGCAAAGCAGCGTGGTTTGCTGGTTGAAAAGATTAATTTAGAGAAAGATGTGCCAACTGGCGAAATGGCAATCATCTATGGAGTTCTCTACCATATTCACGATCAAGAAACTTTTTTGAACAGGATCCAGAATAATTTTCATTTCGCTGTTTTTGTTGAACCGATAAGAAGCTGTTGGGCACTTTTAGATGGTGGAGAGCCTCTTTCCGAAAGAGATTGGCAGAAATTGTTTAATAAAGTCTTGGAAGGATGCCAATTTTTAAGGTTTCAGGATCATTTATATGTTTTTTGGGAAAAAAATTGAGTAATGCCAAATAATAAAGATAAAAAGATAAAGATAGCTTGGTTGGGGAAGCATTTTGGCGAAGAACCGCCGCTCATTGGGAAGAAAAATCAGGGAGCTGGCGGAATTTTTTTTACCGGTTGTAATCTCCATTGTCTTTTCTGCCAGAATTATCAGATTTCCCAGCAGCGATTATACAGAAAGGAGTGTTCGCCGGCTGAACTAGCCAAGATGATGTTGGACCTGCAGAAGCGAGGTGCAGTTAATATTGATTTGGTTTCACCGACTATCTGGTTTCAGCAATTGAAAGAAGCAATTACTCTCGCCAAAAGGAAAGGATTAAAAATTCCCATTGTTTGGAATTCCAACGGATATGAGGCTAAGGCCGTTATTAAAGAGATGAAGGGATTGGTAGATATTTACTTGCCGGATTTTAAGTATGGCGCTGACGAAGTTGCTTTTAAATATTCTCAAGCCAAAAATTATATTGCCATCGCCAAAAAAGCGATCGAAACAATGCTTGAACAAGTGGGCTATTTGAAGATAAAAAACGGCTTGGCCGAAAAAGGGTTAATTGTCCGCCATTTGGTTTTGCCGAATAATATTGAGAATAGTTTGCAGGCATTAGATATTTTGGCCGCAATTGATAATAGGATCCACATCAGCTTACTCAATCAGTATTTTCCGGTTTATCGGGCCAAAGAATATCCCGAATTAAACCGGACCGTTTCCGACAAAGAGTTTGCCCAGGTTTGTGATTACGCCGTTAAATTGGGATTTGCCAACGGCTGGGCACAAACCGGAGAGAACAGCCAAACATTTCTACCGAATTTCAAAGAAGAAAATCCGTTTGCGTAATACTGGAAAATTTTTAAATAGCAGGTTATGATATGATGGTATTTATCAGCGTCAATCCGCGTTGGCGGCCTCATCGAGAAATGAGCTATTAATAAGCCTGCGGCCGCTCCCCGAGCCGAGCGAGGGGATCCGCGTAAATCAGTGTCATAATCATTGTCTTATCGATTACCAAAATGTATTTCTATGTTTTATATTCCTCGAAGAAGCAGAAATGTATTTAACCCAAAATTGAAAGAGCCATTCCGGCTGAGCCGGTCGCGCTTGGAAAATTTTTTGAAATGCCCGCGTTGTTTTTATCTTGACCGGCGTTTGGGTATTGAGCGGCCGCCAGATTATCCCTTGAATTTGAATCAGGCGGTTGATAAACTTCTCAAAAAAGAATTTGACATTCACCGCGCCAAAGGCGAGCCACATCCGCTCATGAAAGCCTACGGCATTAACGCCGTTCCTTTCAAGCATCCAAAAATGGAAGAGTGGCGCGATGCTAAAACCAGAGGCGTGCAGTATCTGCACAAGCCGACTAATCTTTTAATTGTCGGTGGCGTAGATGATGTTTGGGTTAATCCTAAACAGGAATTGATTATCGTTGATTACAAAGCAACCTCCAAGACTGAAGAAGTTAATCTGGATGCCGAGTGGCAGATTCAATATAAACGACAGGTGGAAGTTTATCAGTGGCTTTTTCGGAAAAACGAATTTAAGGTTTCGAATACGGCTTATTTCGTTTATGCCAATGGTGATGCCGATAAAGAGGCATTTGACGGCAAGCTGGAATTCAGCGTCAAGATTATTCCTCATGAAGGCGATGATAGCTGGGTGGAAAAAGCAATTATCAGTGCCTACAAATGCTTAATGGCTAACGAACTGCCCGAGCCAGCTGGCGACTGTGACTTCTGCCGTTACCGTAAAGTGGCTGGAGAAATTGAAGGTCCTTTTTTGGTCGGAAAAATCGGCGGAGATTAGCCAAGTTTACCCTTGATCTAATAATTACTTTTTAATCATTGGGTGAACCACCGGAACGGTTCGCGTGTTTTTTGTTTTCCTTGATATTTTGCTTGAGTTATAATAAACAAAGCTATGCTTGATAAATTTCAGGAATTATATCGAAAACTTAATCCCGAACAAAAAAAAGCCGTAGATACGGTTGAAGGACCGGTAATGGTCGTGGCTGGGCCAGGAACAGGAAAAACACACATTCTTACCTTGAGAATCGCCAATATCTTGCGGCAGACCGATGCTCCTCCCGGTAGTATTTTAGCTTTGACCTTTACTGATTCGGGCGTTGTTTCCATGCGCCGGCGCTTAGTAGAAATTATTGGCAGTCCAGCCTATTCGGTAGTTATCAAAACTTTCCACGGTTTCTGTAATGATGTCATCAAAAACTACCCCGAGGAATTTCCCCATATTGTTGGTTCAACCAGTATTACCGAGGTTGATCAGATAAATATTATTAAAGATGTTATCAATACTCTTTCCCTTAAAGAATTAAAACCTTTTGGAGATACTTTCTTTTACTTAAAACCAATTCTCTCAGCCATCAATAACCTGAAGCGCGAAGGGGTTGACCCGAAGCTTTTTGCCAAAATTGTGGAAAAAGAATTGAAAAAATTCAAGCGGATTAAGGACTTGTACCACGAAAAAGGCTTACACCAGGGAGAAATGAAGAGCGTTTATCAGGGAAAGCT
>Ga0172364_10001604_pt1 | contig 17595 bp, 17 predicted proteins | sample LakKivSesite10cm_FD_114545 | JGI IMG/M metagenome (GOLD analysis project Ga0172364, IMG submission 114545) | Sediment microbial communities from Lake Kivu, Rwanda - Sediment site 10cm | ecosystem: Environmental > Aquatic > Freshwater > Lake > Sediment | place: Rwanda: Western Province, Lake... | reverse complement strand
CTTACAAAAATATTTTTACTTCTTAACAATTCCTCTAAGTGTGATAGTATCCCATCCATTGTTTTTCACCAAAAAAATGATAGTGGGATGCTATCATATATTATTTCTTAAGTTGACAAGCACAAAATAGTTACACTAGGGTTTTAGTACTACTTTTACAACGTTTTCTTTCTCTTGATCTAAAATATCAAAACCCTTAACAATATTATCCAGTGGTAAAACATGTGTTATAAGAGGTTTAACACTAACTTTTTTTGATACAATTAAGTCTAAAGCCTGTTTAAAATCTTTTGTAGTATAACCATAAGAACCTCTGATTTCGATTTCTTTTACAGTAACATCAAGCATATCAAGCTCCATTTTTGCTTCAAGCATACCAATTATAGTAACCTCCCCAGCTGCTGTAACCATTGATAAAGCTTGTTGAACTGTTTTTTGAAGCCCAACAGCTTCAAAAACCACATCCGCTCCACCACCAGACAACACTCTTCGTACAGGATCCTCCTTTTTTGCATTAATAACCTGATAAGCACCTAGTCTTTTTATCTGATCTAGTTTATAATCAACGGTATCAACAGCAAAGATTTTACTAGCACAACCATGTTTTACAACAAGACATGTCATTAAACCAATAGTACCAGAACCAATAATAACAACAGCATCATTTTTTCTTATAGGAGTTATATTAACTGCATGCACAGCAACAGCTAACGGCTCAACAAGTGATGCTTCCTCAAATGTTATCGTATGTGGAATCTTATGACATCTCTCTCCCCTTAAATTTACATATTCAGAAAATGCGCCCATTGTATGTAAACCAATTAATTTACGGTTTCCACAAGCATTGGTCTTACCCTTACTACATGCTCTACATATACCACACGAAATAATAGGTTCAATTACAACACGGTCACCAAGTTTTAGGTTTCTAACATTTTTCCCAACCCTTGTTATTTCTCCACTAAACTCATGACCCATAACAAGTGGTGGTTTCCTTCTTTTTGAAACACCTTTATATGCATGAACATCAGAGCCACATATTGCTACAGCTTTTACTTTAACAAGAACCTCATAATCAGAAATAACTGGTAATGGTATTTCCTCAACTTGTATGTTTTTACCACCATACCACACTGCTGCTTTCATAAAAAATTTAACCCCTAATTTTTTTAAGTACCTTTTTATTAACTAGGTTTGTTGGAGTTTTTCCTTGTAAACATTGTAATACCTGCTCAGCTGCTACTCTTTGTACTTCAGCTACTGAGTCTTCTGAATACCATCCCATATGTGGCGTAATAATAACATTATCCATTGTTAGTAGAGGATTATCTTTTCGGATTGGTTCTTGTTCTAAAACATCAAGACCAGCACCAGCAATCCTTTTTTCTTTAAGAGATTTGTATAGTGCTTTTTCATCAACGATACCACCACGAGCGCAGTTAATCAAAATACTTGTTTTCTTCATTTTCTTTAATTGATTAGCGCTAATCATATGTCTTGTTTCATCATTAAGTGGAACATGTAAAGTAACAATATCAGCTTGATCTAAAAGAGTATCATAGTCAACTCTTTTTGCTTTGTATTTTTTAAAAACATCAAATGGGATATAAGGATCACAGGCAAGTAGGTTTACATCAAAACCTATGATACGCTTTGCTACTTGTCGACCTACTTTCCCAAGACCAATTATGCCAACTGTTTTTCCTTTGATTCTTGAAATTGGATGAAAATTTTTCCAATCCCACCCAAGTTTTTTAACACTTTTTTCAATAAGAATAATTTTTCTAGTAAGACCAAGCATTAAAGTAATTGTATGATCTGCAACATCACATATATCATATAAAACATTGGCAACAAAGATACCTTTTTTTGTTGCGGCATCTAAATCTATATTATCTACACCGATACCATATCTTGTTATAATTTTTACATTATCTAGTTTTTCAATAACCCTTGGTGTTATTTTTGCATACTGGTTTAATATAGCATCTGCGTCTTTACAATTTCTGATGAGGTCTTCTTCTGTTTTACATTGAAATTTAGTTATTTTGACATCAAGTTTTGATAAAACATTTTTTTCTATTTCAAATGAGGGATATTCAGCATCAGTTATAACTACCTTAAATTTCTTATTTACCATCGTACTCAACCTATTTTTTACATCAAATCTTTTGGAGGAAACCCGTTTTTATCCCATTTTCTTAGTTTATAGTATTCATCAAGCATTGTTTCAAAATCCTCTTTTTTTATAACCTTGCCATCATATTGACCTTTTTTTAGAGGCTCAGCCATAAATCGTTCTGGTAAATAATCATCTTTTCTTGTTATTCCCTCTCGAACGTTAAACCATCTGCATAGATTGTTTATACGTTCACCAGTTTTAACCAAGTCATCCTTTGTGATTTTTTTCTCAATTATCATTGAATAAAGTTCAGCAAGGTTATCCCAGAAAATTGGTCCAACAATTGGATAAGCGACAAACCTGCAGAATATCATTGAGTCGCATACTGTATAAAAATCTTCTAAATCCTTCACCCATACTGCTTTTCCTTCTATTGTTCCTACGATATCAGGTCTGTATCCAATACTTCTGAGATGACAACCACCTCGATCAGAGGTAACATAAGATAGAGACATTGCTTCAGTTCCTCTTGGATCATACCCTGGGAGTTCTAATCCTTTTACATGAACCGCAAGTTTTTGCGAACCTTTGATTTTTTCTGAGGCTTTTTTTACACCTTCTGCAAAGAGATCACCTATCCCCTTTCTATAAGCTATATTATTAATCATAGTAATTATTGCCTCATGATTACCAAACTCAAGATCAACACCATCAAGTTTTTGCTTTGTAATAAGTCCTTTACTGTAACAATCCATCCCAAAAGCAATTACATTACCAGCTGAAATAGTATCCATCCCCAGTCGATTACAAATCTCATTTGCTTTTGCTATTGACCCTAAATTCTTATTACCACAAAGAGAACCAAGAGCAAAAAGAGTTTCATATTCTGGTCCACTGACATGAGTCCCTGCATATGGACCATCTTTAACCTCAGAAATGTTTTTACATGCAAAGATACACGCCTGGCAACTTCTTCTTTTGATAATGATTTTTTCTTTCATCCGATCAACGTTGATTTCTTCTGCTCCTTCAAATTCACCTTCGGTCCAGTTTCTTGTTGGTAATGCACCCATGTATTGTGTCAACATTAATGATTCTGGGGTTCCATCAAGTAGGATACCTCGATCTTTGATTTTTTCATTTAAATCTTTTTTAAAAGCATCAATTTCTTGTTGTTTGTCGATTTCTTTTTTCTTTGTTCCATGGACAACAACTGCTTTTAATTTTTTTGAACCCATCACAGTCCCAACGCCAGCTCTACCAAGAAGAAATCCTTCAGCATGGGTGATACACGCGTATTTCACTAGGTTTTCTCCAGCAGGTCCAATAGAAACAACTTGGAAGTTTTTCCCATTATCTTCTTTTATTATTTTTTCTGTTTCAAATGTGTCTTTGCCCCATAAACCCCCAGCATCTTTTATGGTAACAGTACCATCATCTACCATTAGATAAACAGGTTTCTTTGATATACCTCGTATAACAATGAAATCATAACCTGTTTTTTTAAGCATGGGAGCAAAATAACCACCACAATAAGATTCACCAAAAATACCTGTCTGAGGAGATTTGAAAATAACTCCTAGTTTTTCACCACCTGATAAACTCAACCCAGTAACTGGTCCAGTAGCAAAAATCAACAAATTATCAGGACCCAATGGATCAGTTTTTTCTTTTACTCTGTCAAATAATAGCCTTGCTCCTACTCCTTTACCTCCTATATATGTTTTTATGGTTTCTTTAGGAGCATCTTTTGCTTTCCATTTATAAGAAGTAAGATCCACCTCCAGAATCTTTTCATCATTTACCATCTAGTCACCAGATTTCTACTGCTCTATTAAAACTCCCTTTGCATAATGTAAAAGAAAATGCTGTTAAAATTCTTTTGTAATTGATTTTTATAACTAAAAAAACAAATGAACACAAGTTTTTTTAGCAATCTATTGTTGCCTAAAAATAGGTTGAGATAGATGCGTGTTGTTGAGCTGGGTAAAACAGGAGAAAAAATTCCTGTCATTGGCCAGGGTACATGGGGTATTAAAAGAAGGAAAACTAAGGATTACTATGAACAATGGAAAAAATCTCTAAGACATGGACTTGAGTTAGGGATGACTCATATAGACACAGCAGAAGCATATGGATTAGGCACCTCTGAGCGTGTTGTCGGAGAAGTACTAGCGGATTTTGGACGGGATAATGTATTTGTTACTAGCAAACTACTTCCAACACATTTTCGTTATTCGCAGATGAAAAAAGCAGCTGAAAAAAGTCTTAAGCGTCTGAATCTAAAATATTTTGATATGTATCTCATTCACTATCCTATTCCTTTTATACCTACTAAAAGAAACATGCGGCTGCTGGAGGGACTTCTTGCAGAAGGTAAAACAAGATACATCGGGGTGAGTAATTTTTCTGTTGATAAATTTCAAAAGGCACAAGAATATCTGAAAAAAGCAGAGCTTGTTAATAATCAACTTCGTATTAATGTGGGTCGTCAAGAGCATATTATAAATTCTCTGTCATTTTATCAAAAACATGGTGTTACTCTTACTGCGTTTAGTCCTCTTGGTCATCGAGGTTTAACTGATCTAAAAGGAGAACTGCGAGAGAATCTTGAAAAAATCGCAAAAAAACACAATGTAACCATCCAACAGATAGCTATCGCATGGCTGGTCAATAATAATGGTGTGATTACAATCCCCAAGGCATTCCAGCTTAAACATGTAGAATCAAACGCAGCAGCTGCAGATATAATTTTATCTAATAAAGAAATGAAACTTATCACCAAAAGCAATAGTAAAAAGAGTTAGTAAATATGAGATGTACAAAAAAACAAGAAGATTTCATGATTGATTTTATTAAAAGAGTCTGTAATGAGATAGGACCAAGATCACCTTGTAGCAAAGAGGAGGAAAAATGTGCTTGCTTTTTACAGCAACAATTAAACAAATTTTGTGACGAAACAAATGTTGAAGAGTTTTACTGTCAACCTGGGTCATATCGAGCTATGTTCCACTGGCCAGTTATCCTCTGCATCATTGCAATCCCATTTTACATGTTCTTCCCATGGGTCTCATTACTCTTAACATTTTTTGCTCTAGTAATTTTGGTTGGAAATGAAATCTATAACATGGAAACAATTGACATGTTTTTTAAAAAACAAAAATCAACAAACTTTATAGCAAAAATAAAACCAATAAATGAAGTTAAAAACATTATTATCTTAAGTGGTCATCATGACTCAAACTGGGAGTTCCCACTTGGTAAAAAACTTGGTACAAAGGTAAGCATATTCATGACTTTACCACTACTATTTAATTCAATTCTGATTATCTTATCTATAACAAAAATAGTCTCAACCTTACCAGAACTACTAAATTATTTTTTCTTAGCAATCCTAATTACTGCTGCTATAATCATGATACCATTTTTCATAAAAGTTATATCAAAAAAACCTGTACCTGGTGCAAATGATAACCTAAGCGCACTAGCAGTATGTCTTGCTGCTGCTCAATATTTTTCTGACCAAAAAAATAAGCTTAATAACTCAGAATTATGGATTGTTTCGTTTGGCTGCGAAGAAATAGGTATCAGAGGTAGCAAACGTTTTGTATCAAAATATTTTGAAAATATTAAAAATGCGTATCACATAAATTTTGATCTTGTTGGAGAAAAAGGATGCATACCATACATTGATAAAAAAGAGGAGATGGGTTTCATAAAACTCTCACCAGAGATTTGCGATATATTAGAAAACGCTGGGAAAAAAATTGGTATACCAATGAAACAAATAAGTGTCATGTGTTTCACAGACTCAATGGCTTTTGCTATGAAAAAACTAAAAACCGCCTCAATTGTTTGTTTTAAACCAGATGGGAAAATGCCAAGTTTTTATCATACTGTTGATGATAAACCAGAAAACGTTGATCCTCATCTGTTAAAAAAATGCCTTGAGGTTTGTCTTCAGGCTGTGTATGATATTGACTCAAAATTTTCTTAAGGTTTTTAATACCATGAGTGATTAATCATATGATTAAAAGGGAGGAAAATAATGAGATTATCTGATAAAAACGCTGTTGTTTTCGGATGTAATAGCCTTATTGCCAAAGCTATCTGTAAGAAACTATCAGCGGAAGGATGTAAAATTGTTATTAGTGATCTTAAAAAAGATGTTGCTGAACAACTTGCTTCAGAAATCAATGACACAGTTGGTATAGGTGCTGATGTTCGCATTGAAAAAGATGTTAAAAAAGTAGTTGACCTATCCTTGGAGAAATTTGGTAAAATCGATATCGCAATAAATTGCTCCCGCGCTGCTCTTTTTAAAGAAACAATGGAACTATCTGAAAAAGAATGGGATACTATCGTGGATTTCAATGCAAAAAGCATGTACTACATTGCAAAAAATGTACTTAGAAATATGATTGATAATAACTCTGGTTCAATTATTGGTGTTACATCAAAAGCTGCTAAATCAGGTCCTGCTAACCTCTCAGCTTATGCTGCATCAATGAATGCCTCAATAGGTTTACTTAGAAGTCTTTCATGTGAGGTAAGAAACAACAACATAAAAGTAAATGCGCTGTGCCCTGGTTATATTGAACATGAGGAACTAGCCCTTGGTGCAGAGCTAACAGGGAATACACCACCAGATAAAGGAATATACGTGCAGTTTTCACCACTTATTGATATTACAGAGGAACCAGAGGCACTAGCTAATCTTTTAGTATATTTAGCAAGTGATGAAGGACGATTCATCACAGGTCAAGCATACCATTTACATGATGATGATGTAACTTACTGGAGGAACCTTGGTTTAGAGGCAGAGATGTAAAAAAATAGGGGGATGAAAAATATGAGATTAAAAAATAAAACCGTTATTGTTACAGGCGCTGGGAGAGGAATGGGTAAAGCATTCGCACTAGCTTTAGCAAAAGAAGGTGCTAACGTTGTTGTTAGTGATATTAACCTAACTGAAGTAAAACAAGTATCTGAGGAGATAAAAAAACTTGGACGAGAAACAATTGCGGTAAAAACTGATGTTACATCTAAAAAAGAAGTTGATGATCTTGTACAAAAAACCTTGAAAAAATTTGGTTCAATAGATATCCTAGTTAGTAACGCTGGTGTTTCCTCAATGGAACACGTTGTTGATATGCCTGAGGAGAAATGGGATTTTAACATGGATATAAACCTTAAGGGAACATTCCTTGTTACTCAGGCTGTTGCAAAAGAAATGATTAAAAAACAAAATGGTAAAATCATCTGCATTGCATCAATGGCTGGTAAAGGCGGTGCAGCAACACAAGCACATTACCATGCATCAAAACATGGTGTGATTGCCTATGTGAAAAGCCTGGCGATGGAGCTAGCATCATCAGGTATTACAGTTAATAGTGTTTGCCCTGGTGCTATTAAAACTTCTATGCAAGATCGTGAAGTTAAATGGAGCGCAGAAATAAGAGGTGCTGGTGCTCAACCTGATGATATACGTGAGGAACTAGTTAACTTCACACCACTTGGACGAATCGGTCAACCTGAGGATGTAGCAAAGGTTGTAGTATTTCTAGCATCAGATGATTCATCTTTTATGACAGGGCAAGCAATAAATGTAACAGGTGGACAAGTAAACACATTGTAAAAAAAACATTATTTTTAATTCTATTTATTATAAATCACTTTGATCTCAGAATTACTCTCATATTTATAATCATTAAAAAACGTGAAATTTACTTCTTTACTTGGCTCAATCCAAATATCATTACCAACAATTGATATATTCCGGTAATGTACACCTTCTTTGCAGTCATCAGATTGAACAAACAAAGCAGGATAATTACTAGTGTTTATCGCCAGGTTTTCATATTGATATTCTTCAGCATCAAAAACACGGGCTTCATGTGTATGCCCTGCTAGTGCAACATCAACATCATATTTTTCGCATAACTGGATAAAATTTTCCCTGTTATGTACAAAAACATCAAATAACCCACCATTTTTATTTCTAATGTTTACAGCTGGATGATGCATAAGTACGATTTTATGATTTGTAGTACAACTACTTAATTTTTCATCTAACCAAGATATCTCATCTTTGGTAAGACCATAACCTAGGCTATCAACCCATTCGCTTGGTTTTGCGTAATAAACTGGACCTGAATCCATGAAAAAAAGACTTAGATTCTCATAGGTTACCACATAACAGTTATGATCCTTTTTATGAGTCATATCAATGAATAAATGATAATTATACAGTTGCCGGTTAGGATAATGATCATGGTTACCTGGAGTAAAATAGACTGGGATAGTACAATTCTTATCAGCATAAAATTGTGTATTATTCTTATAGAAACAGCTAGTAAAAGCATAATAATTTAAAACACCAAGAAAACCTTCACCCCATTCTACTAAATCCCCAGTGATCACCACAAACGCTGGTGGTTTATCAAAAGATGAAATATAATCTAAAAGTGAGATAAGCCAGTGTTTCCTGGTTTCCTGATGATCATACAATTTACTAACCACATGTGTGTCAGTGATATGAACAAAATAGAAATCACTATTACTCGGTTTTTCATTTGTGGAAATAACTGGTTCACATATCTGGTTTTGAATAGAACCTGCAACAACTATTCCACTTACGGTTAAAAAGAATAAAAAAAATGTAACAACCTGTAATTTTAATTTTCTCATAATAATATAATACTCTTTTTAAATTTAAATATTTTTCTTAGTAACCATCTCGTATAATCTTGTAATAATTACATTTTTAAAAGTAAAAAAACAAGTTTTATTTAGTTTCTATTCTTGTTTTACATTATTCCTAAGCCTTTAAGTTTCATTCCAACGCTTATGTTTCCTTTGAATCTAAGTTTACCAGTCATATATGCTTTGTCGCCTGTCATTTTCCCATTGAGCATGTCAACATAGTCGGTATCCTTCATTTTAACTGATATGGTTGGGTTTTGATGGTTCCCTGTTTTTACATCTAGTTTTTTATCTTTTATTGTTAGATACCAGTCTCCTCCATTATCTCCAGTTATGTTTAATTGTACAACGGCGTCTATACCAGCTGCTTTGTTTGGATCAAATTTTGCTGGTAAAACTTTTTCAAAAAACTCTTTTGGTGTTTTTACGTCCATAAGATTTACCTCCCTGTGGTTGAATAATGTCTTCTGTATTTAACGTTTCCTAGATTTTAATAACCTACTTAGTTTTGTGAAAATTATTATCTTTTCAACAAAAACTTTTAATTGCAATATTTATTTTTAAAAAAGTTTAATAAACTCTTAATGTTTTGTATGTTAATGGGGAGAAATGTCTTATATCAATAGATTTAAAACACTATTTCATCGTCCATCTGATTCCGTTCAAGAAATTATTAGTAATCCTTCTTTTTTAAAAACATCAACAATAATCATCATCTGTACCATTGTTTATACAACAATCGCAGAACTTGGTTTATTTAATAGTATCATGCCTCATTTTATCGCAGCTTATTCAATTATTTTAACAATTATCTGGTTTTTACCAACATTTATTTCAATGGTTTTTTTCAAAATTATTAGGAGAAAATTCAACACTGAATCATACATTGAGGCAAATGCTTTATTAATTTTCTCGGTTATTACTTTAGGATTTATTTTTTTATTAATTTTTATGATATATAGTAATTTTTTTGCTGATCCAAAAAGAACAGCTTACTTTGCAATGGTGTATTATAATCAATGGTACCCGCTAGCACTGGTTGGAGTAATTGGAGCGATTTTGATTATTCATCGAGTTATAAAAATTGGGAGAATTATTGTTAAAGCAAAGATATACCAAATAATTATTATTTGGTTATTGGCAGCATTAATCTCCATCTATATAGCTTACTTGATTTTCAGGGGATGGTTATGAAATTAATTAGTTTAAAACCCTACACTCCACTTACAATATTCATTCTTGTTTTAATCCTAGTTATGTGGTTAACCTATGTACCATATCCAAATATCATAAGATTAACCGATTCAGATTATCCAAATGAGCAGGTTCCTACAATAGTAACATCTGACGGGAATTTTTCGATCTCATCATCTTTTGAAAAAGTTTGGATAAATGGACAAGAATTAAAAATTGAACAAGGAATCGTTGAAATGCCAGACGATTTTTCACCTGGATGGTATAATATAACTCTTCAGATAAATGGATATAATATTACACGTAATAATTCAATATATGTTACACCAATTAGCCTTGATGATTTTACTTTCATTCAAGTAACAGATGTTCATACCCCTTGTTACAGTGGAGCAGATATATACGAAAGAAAAAATGTTTTTAATTTAGTAAACGACATGGGACCTGCCTTTGTTGTTGACACAGGGGATATGACAGATTATGGTTTAGAGGAACAGTATGTCTACTATGATTGGATTACATCTGATCTTGAAATGCCGCTTTACAAAATACCTGGTAACATGGAAACATATTCTGATCCACACCTGGAAAGATACGCACGTCATCTAGGTCCAAGTAATTACTTTTTTTATTTTGGAAAAACACTTTTTATAGCTAGCGCTGCTCTCCATTCACCCAGATCATGGGGTGGATTTGATGATGCACAAATAAAATGGATAAATGATACTTTATCAAAAGAAGCAGATCTTAAATTTTTACTAAATCATATCACAATTGCTGCGAAGCAGGGACGTGACTATAATTATGTACCATGGGGTTGGAAAGATGGTCATTTCAGCCAAATTGAAGAAGGCTATAATGAAATAGTAAAAATATTGACAAATGAAAAAGCTAATGTACTCTCAGGACATTGGCATGGTTACTCTGATAAATTTCAATACAAAGGAGCAACTTTTTATAATACACCAAGTGTAACAAGAATGTCAGGTATTAAAGAAGGACCAAGATTTAGACTTTTTCAGATACAAAATAATACAATAATTTATGATAACGTAATAATATACGAGAAACTTCACATAACAAGAGAATACACAACAAATAATACCCAGGTTAAAATAATAATAAACAATCAAGAAGGATTTTCTGTCCCATTAAATATACACGTAAAACTCTTTCCATCAATACTTCCATATGTAACAAATCAAGGAAAAATCATAAAGTACACCTCAACAGGGGATGTCTGGGTGAAATATAACGCACCTATTGGAATAAGTGAAATAGAAATTATACCAACTATATAAAAAAAATTTTTATTGGTTTTTCCCACTGGATAAATATTTTATAAACGAGTCTGCAAGAAACTCTATTGCTCCACCCACGACACAAAACAAGAGACAAACAATAGCATCTAATGCCTTGTTTCCAAAAAGTGTTGTAAAATCAAATTTTATAATAAGATTCAGAGGACCAAGTATAAATGATAAACCTATAAGACCTGTTACCATAAAAAAAGTCGCGAATCCTTTTAGAACCATAAAACCAATGATTCTTTTATCTGCTACTTGTGAAAATAAAACATCTTTAATATTTATTTTACTCATCTGTTTTTCATACCTCCCCATTAACTATTCTTAAATAACACTATAGGGAACTTATTTCTGTTTAAATAAGTATGTTAAAAAAATATTTTTTCAGAAAAATTTATCAACAAACAATAATATCAAAATATTATGTCATTTTCTCAAATTACCCCAGAAGATTATTTGAAGCGAATTGAAAAAACAAAAAAAATGATGAAAGAAAAAGAACTAGGTCTTCTTATCGTGTTCTCTGATGCTTGGAGACATGGGAATTGCCGGTACCTCACAGGTATTAAACCTTATCCTGGTTTTTTTTCTGATGTACCTGGTTATAACCAGGCTTTAATAACTATACCAGCTGATGGTGATCCTACACTTTTTTGGTGTGACCATACAATTCACTGGGCGAAAAGAGGAATATGTGGTATACTATCTGAGGAACCATGGATTGATGTTAAACCTTGGTCTGAGATAGATAATGTAATTAGGGATCTAACAACTAAGAATAAAATAAAAAACATTGGTTTTGAAGGCAAAGATATTATCCCATGGCCAGTGTACGAGTTAATGAAAACCTCTTTTGAGACTGAGCCTGTTGAAACAAATATCGTTAAGACTCAAAGACGAATAAAAGACGATAAAGAAATAAAATTATTAGAAATTGCTTCAAACATAAATGACCGGATTTGTGAAGAACTTGTAAAGGGTATAATTAAACGTGGTGTAACAGAAAAATCAATACAACGGAAAATAGAGGAACTTGGTCATTCTATGGGTGCTGAATATGTCGATGCAAACTTTATGGAATCAAGAAATGTTGGCTGGGGGCATGCCACTGATAGAAAAATAAGGGATGGGGATATTATTTCACTACATGTAATTCTTCAATATGAGGGGTATTGCTCTGATAATGACAGAATCATGGGTATTGGTAAGATTACTAAAAAAGAAAAAGAACTAGCTGAAATAACAAAAGAGGCTTTGAAGAATTATTTAAAAGCTGTGAAACCTGGTGCAGAGGCAATGGAAGCAATTATTGCTGCAGTTAGCACACATGAATACGTAGAGGCTGGGGAAGAGGGTGCTGGTGCTAGTGGTCATGGTATAGGACTTGAGGGTGAGGAAGAACTGATAAACGAATGGGTTTTTGAAAAAGGAATGGTGTTTACTGCCACTGCTGGTGCTTATAATAAAGAAATAAAAACAACATGGGCAACAGAGGACGTGGTTGTTGTTACAGACAAGGGAGCCAAGCTTTTAACTAAATTCCCAATAGACTATATTATACCATAATAAAATCATTTTTCAATAATAATTCTTATATACTTAACAACTTATTTTAAAAAAAGAAAAGGGGGAGTAGTATGAAGAAATATATGAGAGTAAATTTAGTATTAATGATGGTTTTTTTATTTGTTTTTTCATCTTTTTATTCAGTTGCATCTAATTCTACAAAAACAAATGATTTGATAAATAATGGGCCGTGTAACGGATACACCTTGCTTTGTTCTGATACCTTTCAAACTTTTTTAATAGACATGGATGGTAAGATTATTCATAATTGGTCACTAATGGGTTTCCCAGCAAAGATGCTACCAGATGGCTCAATAATTGCAGGAATTGAATATAATAGTTTGGATGAGGCAAAATATATTGCTCAAGAGGACTGGAATGGAAATATTGTTTGGCAGTTTAATAATTGGACAAGTAATGGTTGGGCAAGACAGCATCATGATTTTGAGAGAGAGGGAAACCCTGTTGGTTATTATTCTCCAGGTCAAAATTTTGTTGACAAAGGAAAAACATTGGTTCTTGCTCGTACCACTCTAACCAACAGATCCATTAGCTTCTGGCCGTTGGATGACGAGGTTATATATGAGGTGGATTGGCAGGGAAATCTAACAGGTTTTGTTTGGCATGCAAATGATCACTATAAAGAGATGGGATTTGATTTAAGGGCAAAAATAGGAATTTATTTCCAACCAATGACTTACTTGTTCAGATCCACGTTTCAAGGATGGCTTCATATAAATGCAATTTCAGAACTTGGAGAAAACCATTGGTATGATGAGGGTGATAGTAGATTCAACCCAAGAAATATAATCCTTGATTCTCGCCAGGCAAGTTATATAGCTATTATTGATAGAGAAACCGGTAAGATTGTCTGGAGAGTCGGACCAGAGTATTCAAAAAATACTGAACCTGGGAAAAAAATAGGTCAAATCATTGGTCAGCATCAAGCCCATATGATTCCAAAAGGTCTTCCTGGTGAGGGGAACATACTTGTGTTTGATAATGGTGGATACGCAGGGTACGGCATCTTGGGCTTTCCATGTCGTCATTTAAGATTTTATTCAAGAGTAATTGAATTCAATCCTATTACATATGAGGTTATATGGGAATATGAAAAGAAAGATGGGCCACAAGATCAAAGATTTTATAGTGATCGCATTAGTGGAGCACAGCGACTAATAAATGGTAACACCCTTATTTGTGAGGGTAACACAGGAAGAATCTTTGAGGTAAACCCACAAAAAGAAGTTGTCTGGCAATATATTAACCCAGGACCTAATGGTGACTTTACAAATAATAGCGCATACCGAGCATATAGAGTCCCCCCGGAATGGGTACCGGGAAATCCTTCAGGTTATGACTCTTGGGAATAAATCCTAAAAAAACAATAAAACCCTTATAAATTCAGCTAAAACTTTTGTAAATTTTATATATTATTATCTTGCAGGGGAAGGGATTTGAACCCATGATTACCGGTATTATTCTGATTGATAGATAATAATTACTCCTGTTGGAAATAAAAAGAGCACAATGTACAAATTCTTATATATTCATAAATTATGTTAATTATCAATAAATAAATATTTTTAAGGGAGGAAAAAATATCTCGAAAAAGAAAATCGCAGTAATTTTCGTTTGTATGCTATTGATAATATCTTGTGTGAGTTTTTTACTTATTACAAAATCAGAAAACAAACCTACTTTGAACACAAGTGAGACAAAAAATCCTTCTGAAAATTTGATGAATGGTAGTTGGTATGAAGTTAAAAATAATATTCCTATTCTTCATCTGAATGGCTCTTATTACCAAATGGGGTATCAACAAGGTTTTTTAATAAAAGAGAGAATACTCCAATATTATCGAGCACTATTGGCTTATTTTGAGAGCAATAAATTTTCTTACGGGCGACTTTTAAATATATGGAATTCAACTTTTCATAACATACCAAAGTGCTATATTGATGAAATGCATGGGATTGCTGACGGTGCAAATATATCCTTTGAATATGTTGCTGTTGAAAATATTATGTGTTTGGTTTTATATTATTTATGGTCAGCACCAGCAGGTTGTACTGCTATTGCTGCGTGGGGTCCTGCGACACGTGATGGACGATTATATCATATGAGAAGTAATGATTTTGATAGAATTATGAGAGATCCAGAAACAGGTGCTGGTATATGGGATACAGCGGTTTTGTTTGTGAGAACACCAACGGATGCCTATGCCTCAGTTTCACCAGAGTTTCCAGGATTAGCATGTACGTGGAACGGAATAAACGAACATAAAATATCAATAGGAGAAGCATATTGCCGCACAAAAGATATTACATTTGATGGAATAGGTGAAGCATTTAGGATTAGAATGGCACTTGATACAGCAGATTCAGCAGAAGATGCAATAAATATCTTGGATTCTAATAGAGCAGAGGGATGTAATATTATCGTATCTGATGGGAACATTCCAACAGCGTATATTCTTGAGCAGACAGCAAATCATTCGTATATTGGCTCATGGGATAGCAAAACAGAATCTAATCGACCATGTTGGAAAATAAACCATGTTATCAGAAGAGGCAATTTTTTTGAAAATCTTGAGTTGATAAAAACCCAGCCGTATAAATTCACTCCACGTTTATGGACCTTCCGTTTTTTATTAAAAAATATTTTTGGTTTTAAGAATGTTAACGACACTTGGAATTTAGCCTGGAAATGGTTAGTATATAAGGCTTTAAGTAAAGGGATAATGAAAAATTGGGGTGAACTTGACCTTACTACAACCATGCAACTAACAAGGAATACGTATGATTATAACTATGATATTTTTTGGAAATACTATGGTAAAAAAACTGATTGGTATTCATCTGAATCTGGTCTTATTCCTTGCTGGCAATGGGTTGCTTGCCCTGAGAACGGTGATTTCTTGTTATCCATGGCACATAAGGAGACCTCAGCACATAAGATGCCAACTGTATTGTTCAACATCTATGATTTAATAGATGCTATGCCTCCTTAAAAAAAGTGCAGGGGAAGGGATTTGAACATCTGGAGTTAAAAAACAATAAATATCTTATATCATTGCAAACATTTTTTCAAATACTTAACACACTTTAGAAGTTCCTCTTCAGCATCACCAATAACTGCACATTCCAAAGCCATATATTTTTTATAACCAATTTTTTTAAGAGATTTAAAGATTGATTTAAAATCAATGTGTCCATATCCTGGTAATAAACGGTTGTTTTCAGCAAGATGAACATGATAAATATAATCACCTGCTTTCTCAATGGTTTCATTAATATTTTTTTCTTCAATGTTTAACTCACAGGAATCAACCATGATTTTCACATTCTCAATACCTACTTCGTCACAGATTTGTATCGCGCTCTCTACTGTGTTGAAAAAATGGTTCTCATATCTATTGACTGGTTCAAGTGCTAAAATCGCACCAACATCCTTAGCATATTTTCCGGCATCCTTTATCATATCAATAAGTAACTTCTTTTCAAACTCACTAGGAGTCGGTTTTTCAAAGATTGGTATAACACTCTGTGGTCCTTCCTCAACAGCAAAAAAAGTAACAGCATCTATATCAGCTGCAACACGTAAACTATCCTTTATCAGTTTACCACGAATCTTTGCTGCCTCCTCACTATCCAAAGGAGAAACACTAGCGGGTCCTGAAACAACCACAGATGATGGTTTAACTTTATAAGAACCTGCAAGGTTATTTATCTCCTTAGTTTTTGCTTTTAGATCATCTTCTTCCATTAACCAAAATTCAATACCTTCAAAACCATATTTCTCAAGATTTTTGAATTTCTCTTCTATCTCAAAACCAGGTGCTATTACATCGACACATGATAATTTCATTTATTTTCCCCCATTCAATCTTATTCCCCTCACGCAATATAATATATTTATATTTTCTTGAATTATTTTTTAGAAAACTTTTTTAAAAAACAATATATCTTATATTTCATCGGGTGGCTTTATGACTGAATTTATTTTTATGGAAACATATAATGATATGACCAAATCTGATGCTATTAAGGTTTACAAGGAAATACGTGACACAAAACTCAAGTTCATAGGTTTTAAAGACATTGGTTTACCAATCGAAAAACTAAAAGAACTACATTCTATGATGAAAAAAGATGGTAGAACAACATTTTTAGAAGTTGTTAGTGCATCAGAAAAAGATACTATCCGTTCAACAAAAGTTGCTTTGGAACTTGGTGTTGATTATTTGATCGGAGGTACATATATTGAATCAACGCTTCCTCTTATAAAAAATACAAAAATTAAATATTTCCCTTATGTTGGAAAAATCGTTGATCACCCCTGTAAACTACGAGGGTCAATTGAGGAGATGGTAGAGGATACAAAGAAAGTTAAAAAAATGGGTATACCTGGTATTAACCTCTTAGCATACCGGTATAATGCTGATGTTGAAAAATTAATGGAAAAAGTAGGTGATGTTGGTATTCCGATGATTGTTGCAGGTAGTATAGATAGCTTTGAACGTGTTAGAGAGATGAAAAAACTAGATGTATGGGCGTTTACTATTGGTGGAGCAATATTTGATAAAAAATTTGTGTCAAATGGTAGTCTTAAAGATAATATTAACGCAGTTTTAAAAGAAATTAAATAAACTATTTAGATCGAGGGAATTAAAATTGTCTTTACTATTAAAAGGTAGAG
>Ga0172364_10001602_pt1 | contig 17602 bp, 14 predicted proteins | sample LakKivSesite10cm_FD_114545 | JGI IMG/M metagenome (GOLD analysis project Ga0172364, IMG submission 114545) | Sediment microbial communities from Lake Kivu, Rwanda - Sediment site 10cm | ecosystem: Environmental > Aquatic > Freshwater > Lake > Sediment | place: Rwanda: Western Province, Lake... | reverse complement strand
CTTATCATTCAAGGAGGACGACATCCTCTCCTGGGAGAAAAAGCCGTCCCCTTTTCTCTCCACCTTTCTCCCGAAAATAAAATTATGGTCATCAGCGGTCCAAACGCTGGTGGAAAAACCGTTCTCTTAAAAAGTCTGGCTCTCATCATTTATCTCTCCTATTGTGGAGTACCGGTTCCTCTGCAACCTGGATCAACTTACCCATTTTATCAACACATTTTCGTCGATATCGGTGATCATCAAGACATTGAACAAAACCTCAGCACTTTTACCTACCGACTGTTGGCTTTCCAATCATCACTTCCATCGGCTTCTACACAGAGCTTATATCTGATCGATGAAATTGGAACCGGAACCGACCCCAATGAAGGCTCGGCATTAGGAATTGGGATAATCGAATATCTCTCTCAAAAAGGGGCGACCTGTATCGCTACCACCCATTATCCGCTGATAAAGAATTATATCTCTCAACATCCGAGCATGATTACCGCTTCGATGGAATTTGACCCCACCCGCTTTCAGCCGACTTACCGTCTTCTTATTGGTGAAGTTGGAGAGAGTTATGGAATAAAAATCGCTGAAAAAATAGGTTTACCTTTCTCAATCATAAACACCGCCATTGAACAACTCCAAACTGACTGGCTGGACTTAAACGAATTGATTATTTCCAACCGACAAAAGCATCAAGAATTAAACGCCTTGATCGCTGAATGGCAGGAGAAAGCGGCAGATTACCATGCCCGAAATCAACAGGTGAGACTTCTCCAGGAAGAATTGGAAAGCCAAAAAAAGGCCCTGCTCAAAGAATTTCGAGAGGAACTCAACCAATATATAAAGAAAACCCGGGATGAGGTCGCTCATCTCATCGGTCAGCTGAGGAAAGAAAACACTCTCAATGAGTCCATCTATCAACAATTCAAAAAAACCATGGATCAAAATCTCCAGCTCGCTGAAGAGATCACCCAACATACATCACCGATCGCACCTCAGTTGTCTTCACCTTCCTTCCAAGTAGGTGAAAAAGTAATGGTTGATCTCTTACAAAAAGAAGCCGAGATTATCGCCATCGATGATATGAAAAATGAGGCGACGATCATTGTGAACGGAAGAAAGGTGAAAATTAACTATGACCATCTCCAGAAAAAACCATTCTCTGATGCATCCCTCTCTTCCAATTCCTCTTTGGGTTATTCCTATCGTCCTTCAACTCCTGGAGTTAGTAATGAAATTGAAATCCGCATGCTAAAAATGGATGAAGCCAGGGAAAAACTGGATAAATTTTTCGACCAGGCTTTATTGGCAGGGTATAAAACCATTTTTATCATCCATGGAAAAGGGGAGGGGATTCTCAGGAAAATGACCCATGATTATTTACGTGAAAACCCTTCGGTAGAAAGTTTTCGGCTCGGTCTTCCCGAGGAAGGCGGTTTAGGAGTGACCGTGGTGACTCTCAAGTGAATTTTATTGAGTACATTGATTGCAGGTTTCTAACGGTTCCGATCCCGATTTGAAGGGGAGGACCACGGTTTTTTTACAGGCGGTGGAGGGTAAAAGACCAGACGTCGAACACACCGGTAATTCAATGACGTTTTCAGGCTTAACAAAATCATGCACCGGAATATTTTCATGGGCGGCCTTCATGACTTTAGCAAAAATCGGGGCGGCGATAATTCCTCCGGTTTTAGATGGTCCTAAGGGAGTGCGATCGTCGTTTCCCAAGAAGACTCCACAGACCATATCGGGGGTAAACCCAATAAATAACGCATCGATATAATCTTCGGTCGTTCCGGTCTTCCCCCCAGCCGGTCGGTCAATATTAGCCCGTTTGGCAGTTCCTCTCTCAATAACCCCCTGCAGGAGACGAGCCATAATATAAGCAGTATCGGAAGGAATTGCCTGACGAACAGTTTTTTTGCCAGTATAAAGAACATTCTCTTCCCAATCGACGATTTTGGTAATTGCAAATGGTTCAGGAACTCGTCCGCTATTGGCAAAGGCGCAATAGGCGTCGACCATTTCTAATAAAGTCACTTCGGAAGTTCCCAGGGCAATCGACAGATTCTTTTGAATTTGAGAGCGAATACCCATTTTTCGAGCATAATTGACGATCTGATCAATTCCAAGCTGTTGAAGTAGCTTGATGGCGATAATATTTATCTATTGTTCCAGTGCTTCATGTACGGTAACAGCACCAATGAATTTTTTTTCATAATTCTTTGGTTTCCATCCATTGGGAAAGTCAAGTGGTTCATCAACAAAAATATCTACCGGGGTAATTCCATTATCAATGGCTGTGGTATATATAAACGGTTTAAAGGCGGAGCCTGGTTGTCGGTGGGCTTGTGTGGCGCGATTAAACTTACTTTCCTGATAATTCCTTCCACCCACCATTGCCAGAATACCACCAGTCTTGGGATCGAGACAGAGTACCGCTCCCTGGTATCCACTTTCCTGAAGAGTTTGATCAGCAATTCGCTGTAAATCAAGGTCCAGGGTAGTATAGACCTTCAGGCCACCGTTAAAAACCATTTCCTCATCATAGTTGGCTAACAACTCCTTTAATATGTGATCAACGAAATAGGGGGCACCTGACGCCATATTTTTCAGTCCGGAAAGAACAATGGGGGTTTCCAGCGCTTTCTCCATATCAGCTTTAGTGATATACCCCATCTCGGTCATTCGTCGTAAAACCCGTTTTTGCTGAACTTTCGCAGCATGAAGATTCACATAGGGAGAAAAATTTCCCGGGGAACGTGGGATTCCTGTTAACATTGCAATTTCCGCTAAATTCAACTGTGATAAACTTTTCCCAAAATAGATCAAAGCAGCGGTTTTCACTCCGTGGGCACCATGTCCAAAATAGATTTGGTTGAGATGAGCTTCCAAGATTTCATCTTTGGTATATTTTTTTTCGATTAATAAAGCAAGAATGATTTCTTTGATTTTCCGGTTCATAATACGCTTTTGGGACAAAAAACGATTTCGAGCCAACTGTTGGGTGATGGTACTGGCTCCTTCGACAATACGTCGATTGAGGAGGTTTTGTAAAACAGCCCGCAGAATTCCATTCATGTCAATGCCCGGATGACGGTAAAAGTTTTGATCTTCGCTGGCAATAAAAGCTTTTTGAAGTTGGATCGGGATATCGGAGAGTCGTACATATTCACGATTTTCTGTATAGAGTTCATCGATGAGACGTCCTTTGACATCGTAAAGCCGAGTGGTAAAGGAGGGACGAAAATTGTCAATTTGACTTGATATCTCTCGTAAGTCTTCTAAATAAAATAATTGAAAGAATATGAAAAAACCAATACCAACTCCAATGCCTATCACAAACACTTTGACCATGAGGGAATGGAAGGAAACAGATCGAACGCGCTTTTTCCTCGATTTGAATTGAATATCTTTATTGTCTTTGTCCATATTTATCCTGAAAATACAGTGAAATGTAAAAGGTAAAAAGTTTAAAGATACTCAATCATCATCACGACCTTCTCTCAATTTCCCTCGCCTCACCGCTCATTTCTTTTCCGATTGCGTTATAATTTTATTGAAAATTAATTATATCATTTCCCTTTCTCTTTTAAATGAAAAATCCAAGCGTTGAGCTCAGATAAAAAAGATAAATGGAGAAAGAAAATGCAAAAACTTCCTCGGATAGCTTTGGTTGCAGCACTTTATGCCACTTTAACCGTCCTGCCACCCTTTTATGCTTTTTCGTACGGACCAATTCAAATCCGCGTATCCGAAGCTTTAACCGTTCTCCCCTTTCTTTTTCCCGAAACAGTATGGGGAATTACCGCCGGTTGCCTGATTGCCAATGTATTTGGACAAGTTGGTCCTTGGGATATCATTTTCGGTACACTTCTTTCCCTCAGCGCTGCATTGGTCACGTCCAAAATGAAAAAAGCGTGGTTGGCTCCTTTGCCCCCAGTGCTCTTTAACGCCTTTGGTGTTTCTTTTTATCTGTCCTATCTCTTTAAGATTCCCTATATTTATTCAGTATTATATATTATGATGGGTGAATTGATAGCCTGTTATGGAATTGGGTACCCGTTATTGCAGATCCTGCTGAAACGAAAAAGAGTGAGGAGATGATGAAATTGACTTTGGAAAAAAATGTGCTCGCCGACCTCGAGATCTTATCCCGTGGAACCGAAGAAATTATTAACATCGAAAATCTTCAGAAAAAAATTACCCGTTATTATCAAAATGGCCAGGCTCTGATCATTAAAGAAGGTTTTGACCCCAGTGCACCTGATATCCATTTAGGACACACCGTCACCTTACGGAAATTAAGACAGTTTCAAGATTTAGGACATCAGGTGGTTTTTTTGATCGGTGACTTTACCGGCCGTATTGGCGATCCAACCGGAAAAAAAGAAATCCGTAAACAGTTGACCGAAGAAGAAGTCATGATAAATGCCCAAACCTATTCCGAACAAGCCTTTAAAATTCTCGATCCAGCAAAAACCATTATTGAATTTAACAGTAAATGGTTGAAAAATATTACTTTCGCTGATCTCATCGAAATCACGGCTCATTTTACCGTCGCTCGCATATTAGAGCGCGAGGATTTCAATAATCGCCTTGTTGCCGGAAAACCAGTGGGATTACATGAATTTCTCTATCCCATTATGCAGGCGTATGATTCGGTGGTTCTTCGTGCCGATGTGGAATTAGGTGGAACCGACCAGCGTTTCAATCTCCTTATGGGAAGAGATCTGCAAAGGGAATTTGGTCAAGAACCTCAGGTAGTCATAATGATGCCCCTGTTAGAGGGAACCGATGGTGTTGAAAAAATGAGTAAAAGCCTGGGAAATTATATTGCTATCCATGATGCTCCTTTTGAAATGTACGGAAAAGTAATGTCGATACCTGATCATTTGGTCAAAAAATATTTCATCCTTCTCACCGACGTACCCATGGTTCGTATCACCCAATGGGAGAAAGAATGTCGGGAAAACGTCCTTCATCCACGGGATTGGAAAAAAATGCTGGCTCGTGAGATCGTTTCCATGTACCATGGAACCATTGAAGCCAATCAAGCCGAGGAAAACTTCGAGCGAGCTTTTACCAGAAAAGAAAGTCCCGAAGATGCTCAACCATTGGTCTTGACTCCAAACCAACTGAAGAATGGGAGCATATGGATCGTCAATCTTCTATTAAAAACCGGGGTATCCTCTTCGAAAAGCGAGATACGACGTCTCATCGAGCAGGGAGGGGTCTATCTGGACAAACAGAGAATTTCCGACCCTAATTCTGATGTGAAAGTGGCAGATGGAAATAATCTCCGGATCGGAAAGAAACTCTTCTTTCGTATTTCAATTCCTTCTTCATCTTCCTGAAAAAGAGAGGATTTGCGTATTTCTCATTTTTTAAATAATTTGATATAATAATATGTCTAAGGAGAAGAGATCTTATATTATTTGCAACCCAAAGTAAGTTGTTATAAAATAGAGAACGATAGAAGAAATACAAACAATAAAGAGTGGGCCGCAAACCCACTCTTTATTGTTTGTATTTGGGAACAATGTTCATCTGAAGTGCCTAAAACAGGATGGGTTTGTCAATGGTTCTGAAAAATAGATTGTATGTCGGTAAAAGCATTGGTATGCAGGAGGTTCACTATGAATAAAGACCTTTTTTCTGCTATCGAACAAATCGAAAGAGTCAAAGGTATATCCCGGGAAATCTTGAAACAAGCAATTGAAGCAGCTCTTCTTTCTGCATACAAAAAGAATTTCAAAGGTCCTCACAAGGGAATCTCAGTCACTATAGACCCGGTAACTGGAGAAGTCAAAGTTTTTGCCCTAAAATATGTGAATCTCGAAACCAGCGAGACCATCGAAACCATTGCCAGCGATACCTTTTCTGAGAGCCAATTGTATTCGACCGATCCCGGTGAACCGGTAAAATTAGAAATTACCCCAAAAGATTTTGGTCGTATTGCCGCTCAAACGGCCAAGCAGGTTATCATGCAGCGCATTCGAGAAGCGGAAAGATGCCTGGTCTATGATGAATTTGTAGAACGAACTGAGGATATCGTGACTGGAGTCATCAATCGCAAAGAAGGGAAAAACATCATCGTTGATTTAGAAAAAACCGAATCGCTCCTTCCTCCCAATGAACAAGTTGCATCTGAAAATTATCGAATTGGAGCTCGCATGAAATTCTACATCATCGAAGTGAAAAAGACCAGTAAGGGCCCACGCATTCTCCTCTCTCGAACCCATCCTGGCCTGGTAAAACGTCTCTTTGAGTTAGAAGTCCCTGAAGTGCATGATGGATTTGTCGATATGAAAGCGATTGCTCGAGAACCAGGAGCTCGAACCAAAATTGCCGTGGAAAGCCGGGATAACAAAGTTGATCCAGTTGGTTCCTGTATCGGAAATAAGGGGTCGCGGGTAAAACATATCACCGATGAACTCCGTGGTGAAAAAATCGACATCATACGGTGGAGTAGTGATCCCAAAGTATTCATTTCCGATGCGCTCAGTCCTGCCCAAGTCACCTCAGTCGAGCTGGACTTCGAGAGCAATACCGCCCGGGTTTTTGTTCCTGACGATCAACTCTCACTGGCGATTGGAAAAGAAGGCCAAAATGCTCGCTTATCAGCCCGATTAACCGGTTGGAGAATTGATATTAAAAGCAATCGTGAAATGAAAGAGGGGACAAATCACCAGTGAAAAAAAAGAAAATTCCCTTGCGACTCTGCCTGGTCTGTCGTCTTCGTAAAGAAAAAAAATCACTCGTCCGGATCGTGAAATCGAGCAGTGGTGAAATTGAAATCGATCTGACCGGAAAAAAACCGGGTAGAGGAGCGTATGTCTGCCCATCTCATGAATGCATTACCAAAATAAATCGACAGCTCCTCGCCTCTACCTTTCAATCCGAAGTGAATGAAAAGGACGTTGAAGAGTTAAAAAAGGCGATAAGGATCATTACCGAACCTTTGTCAAAGGAGGTCAACAATGGCTAAAATTCGAATTTATAAAGTTGCCGAGCAATTGGGAATGCCAACCCATGAAGTGATGGATATACTCAAGGCGTTAGGTGCTGATGTAAAAAATCATATGAGTAGCATTGACGAAGATCTCATTGATCTTCTCAAGGAAGAACGGGAGTATCAAAATAAAGAAGAGGAGTCAAAGAAAAAAAGAAGTGAGCGGACCATCCACCTTGAAGAGCTTCTCCCCCTGAAAGATATCGCTCGTCTATTCAATATGAATTGGGAAGACATCATTCTCAAATTAGCCGATTGGAACGTCATCTTTGATTCTAAAAAACCGCTTCCTCCCTTGGTGGTTGAACGCTTGGCAAGAGAAAAAAATTGGGAAATCGAATGGAAAAGCGATTTACGGGAACAAACCATTGCTGCCCTTCAGGCGGATACCCAAACTCGCCCTCCCATCGTAACCGTGTTGGGACATGTTGATCATGGGAAAACAACTCTATTGGATGCGATTCGTCGTTCCAAAGTGGCTGATTCAGAATACGGGGGAATCACTCAGAAAATCGGAGCGTATCAAGTCGAAGTCAATGGAAAAAAAATCACCTTTGTCGATACCCCTGGACATGAAGCCTTTACTGCCATGCGTGCGCGAGGAGCACAGGTTACTGATATCGCTATTCTGGTGGTGGCAGCAGATGATGGGGTTATGCCTCAAACCATTGAAGCTCTCCAACACGCCCAGGCAGCTGATGTTTCCATCATCGTAGCCATCAATAAAATCGACAAACCTGGCGCCAATCCGGATCGAGCAAAACAGCAGCTTTCCGAACATGGTCTGGTAGTTGAAGAATGGGGAGGGAATACAATATGTGTGAATATTTCAGCTCTGCAAAAAAAGGGAATTCCCGACCTGCTTGAAATGATTTTACTTCAGGCTGAAATTCTCGATTTGAAAGCCCGATACCAGGGTTTTGCTGCAGGAACCATCATCGAATCTCGACTCGATCGGGGAAGGGGTCCGGTAGCTACCGTTATCGTCAAGGAAGGAACGTTGCACATTGGTGATTATTTTGTAGCCGGTGCCACCTGGGGGAAGGTTCGCACTCTTTTTGGTGTGAACGGTAAACCTCTTAAAGAAGCAACTCCGGCGACACCAGTTGAAATTGTCGGATTCTCAGAACTCCCACCGGCAGGGACCAAGTTGATGGTCGTCGAAGATGAGAAGATCGCCCGGTTAATTGCCAACCAGAAACAACAAAAAAAGCGTGAACAATCTTTGAAAGGATCTGCCGAACAGGTTACTTCCTTAGAAGAACTTCTTTTGCCGGAAGCAGAAAAAAAACGACAATTAAACATTATCTTAAAGGCTGACTTCCAGGGGTCTTTGGAAGCGATCGAAAAAGCCATCTCTCAAATTTCCACCGAAGAGGTCGAAATTCAATTTGTGTCCAAAGGGGTGGGCAACATCAATGAAGCCGATGTTGTTTTAGCTGCCGCCTCAACTGGAATCGTGATAGGTTTTGATGTCAAGCTTTCTTCTGAAGTTGCCCAGATCGCCAAAAGAGAACGAGTTGATGTCCGATTGTACCGTATCATCTACGATGTGATCGATGACATCCAAAACGCTCTTAAGGGCATGATCGCCCCAAAAAAATATGAGGAAGTCATCGGGAAAGCCGAAGTCCGTGTTATTTTTCAAATCCCGAAGATCGGGGTGATTTCTGGTTCATATGTGACATCCGGTAAAATCGAGCGAAACGCTTTTGTCAGGGTGATCAGAAAGGGAGAAGTTTTAGAAGAATCGGCTAAAATCACCTCTCTGAAACGCTTTAAAGATGACGTGAGAGAGGTGCTCATGGGGTATGAATGTGGAATTGGATTGGATCGTTTTGAAGCCTTTGAAGAGGGAGACATCTTAGAAGCGTACGTCATTCGTGAAGAATAATGAGAATCGGATCCTGTCAAATTGGCATTTCCATACCTGAAAGCTTTTCTCTCAAAGATAAAAGAAGAATCATGAATTCGATAAAACAGCGTTTGAAAAACCGTTTTAACATTTCAGTTATTGAGCTCAATCCCGACATTGCTTGGAACCATGGACAAATCGGGTTCGCTTGCGTCGGCGAAGATGAAAAGATGGTCAATCGACTCATTGATCAAGTTGTCCGATTTGTAGAAGAGGATGGTCGCTATGAAATTAATCAGCTTACCATACAGATTTATTAAATCGGTCCCCAATAAGACCACTGAGAGGGGGTCTGGCGATGAAAGATTATCGAGCACAAAGAATAGCTGGACTTTTTAAGCGAGAAATCGCAACTATTGTTTTTTCTGATGCCGCTGATCCACGTTTAAAAAGATTGACGATCACTCATGTTGAAGTCACCCCGGATATAAAACATGCACGAGTTTACGTGAGTTTTCCAGGAGAACCAAAAGAAAGCGAGGAAAGTTTTCGAGCTCTGCAAAAAGCGAGCAGTTATATACGAAGCAGTTTAAGCCAGCACATTCAGATTCGGTATATGCCTGAAATTGAATTTATTTACGATCATAGCCTGGAAAAGGCTTGCCACATCATTGAACTATTAAATACCATTGAAAAAAAGAGTGGGTGTTAAAGGATGGAAATACCTCAAATAGTTGAATCTCTCAATCACAATGTTCCGATGATTATCGTCTCTCATCAAAGTATCGATGGTGATGGCTTGGGGTCGATGGTTTCACTTTATTTATTTTTGGTGAAAAAAAAATTTTCACCAGTGATGATTTATGACGAAACCATTCCCTATTTTTATCAATTCTTACCGCAGATAGAGAACATCCGTCCCCTTGCCCAAGTGCCACTTCAGGTTATTCAGGATAATACCGTTTTTTTTGCTGTTGACTGTTCAAATCCACAAAGATTAGGTCGATTGAATGAGCTCAAAGAGAAATGTCACACCATCATCAATATCGATCATCATCCCGACAATTCATTTTTTGGTACGGTAAATTATGTCAATCCTCACTATCCGGCAACCACATTGTTAATTTATGATCTTATTAAAAAAACCGATACAAAATTGGACCCCCAGCTGGCAATGGCGATCCTCACTGGTCTCATTACCGATACCGGTGGATTTCAATATGTGGAATTGAACAGCGATTTATTACACACCGTTGAAGAATTGGTCAACCAGGGTGCTTCAGTCGCAACCATCATGAGGTATAGCTTTAAATATCGACGCCAGACTGCCTTAAAGTTATTGGGCATTGCCTTGGATCACCTGTATTATGATCACCATTATCATTTCGGGGTCACTCATCTGCTTCAAGAGGATTTTCGCTCCTGTGGAGCCGAGGAAGAAGACGCTGAAGGGATCGTCGATTATGGTTTATATATCCCCGGATCGGAAATTTCGGTTTTTATCAAAGAAATCGACAGCCAAAACTATAAAATCAGCCTTCGCTCCCAAAATGAAACCAACATTCTCCCCGTTGCTCACGCTTTCGGCGGAGGAGGTCATTTAAAGGCAGCCGGCTTTAAAATCAAAGGAGATTTTACAACGGTTCGTCAGATCGTCATCGATTTCATCCGGGATTATCTTTCCTCAAAATCAACTACCCACGATTCATTACACGTATAAAACCATGCAGGGTGGAATCTTACATATCTATAAACCAGTCGGCGTTACATCCCACGCTCTGGTCGAAAGAATACGGAGTATTATAAAACTCAAGGTGGGTCACACTGGAACGCTGGATCCATTTGCTCGTGGAAATATGCTTCTGTGTTGGGGAAAGGGGACTCGCTTTACCTCCTTTTTTCAAGAACTTCCCAAAACCTATCACGCCTGGATACGCTTTGGCATTGCCACCGATTCCTATGATGTTCAAGGGCAATTTTGCAGTTTTTCCGATCAAACGATCGATATCGATACCCTGATCAATGTCCTGTCTTCATATCGAGGGAAAAAAATACAAACCATCCCTCCTTTTTCTGCTACTAAATTTCAGGGTCGTCGGCTTTACCAATATGCCCGCAAAGGAGAGAAAACACCGACGTTGAAAAAAGAAATCACAATCTATGATTTGGAAGTGATACAGGTTCAATCTGGTTCCTATCCTGAGGTGGAGGTAGGTATCACCTGTTCCAGTGGGACCTATATCCGCAGTCTGGCTCACGAAATTGGTGAGCAATTGGGAATCGGTGGGTATGTTTATTCACTGCGAAGAGAGGAAATCGGGCGTTTCTCCTGGTTGGAAAGCATTGACGTGTCGGATCCTTTTCTCAGTCGCGATACCCTTCTTCAACGGTCCATCCCGATTGATCGGGCTTTATATTGGGTTCCATCTGTTCGTTTGAACGATGAGGAGGCGTTCAAACTCCGACAGGGAAATTTCATCCCTCTGAATGAATCCCTATTTAGTGAAAAGAATCAGCGAATCAAGGTCTATAATCATAATGGTTTTATCGGTGTGGCTCGTCTCAATCGAGAGAGAGGTATCCTCTGCCCCGAAATTATTCTGATCGAGGACAATCATGGTATTGAATAAAGGCTTCCACAAATCCCTTACCGATTCGATTGTTGCGCTTGGTTTTTTTGATGGAGTTCATATCGGCCATCAAGCGGTATTGAACCGGGCAGCTATCTTAGCTCAAGAAAATAAAAAACATTTACGAATCGTCACGTTCTATCCACATCCCCGGAATTTTATTGGCCACCACCCATCGGTGAAATATTTAACCACCTATATCGAAAAATATCATCTTCTTCAAAAGTTCTATCCCGGATGTGAAATTTTTTATATTCGCTTTGATAAACAGCTTCGATATACGAATCCGATTGCCTTCCTCCGTCTTCTCTGCGATTGGTTTGAACCATTAGCGGTTTTTACTGGAGAAAACTTCCGATTTGGATATAAGGCCAAAGGCAATTCCCTGCTTTTGCAATCTTTTTTCCAAAAGCAGGGAATTGTGGCCGCCATTATTCCATCTGTATATCAGAGTGGAAACGTCATTTCCAGTACTATTATCCGACAGCATATTGAAAATGGTGACATTTCTCACGCCAATGCCGCCTTAGGTTACTCTTTCACCATTAGGGGTCGTATCATCAAAGGAAAAAAAATTGGAAGCCGGATTGGTTTTCCTACGGCGAACCTTTACCCCTCCTCGTCGAAAATCATGCCACCTCACGGAGTCTATTTTGGAACAACCGATCTTGAGGGAGTGGAGTATCCCTCTCTTATCTATATCGGTACCAAACCTACCATTGTCGCTAATCGACGCCCAATCGTCGAAGCTCACATCCCCCATTGGCATCATCAATACCTCTATCGAGAAAGGGTGAACGTCAATATTGTCCACTTCTGGCGAAAAGAAAAAGTATTTCCATCTCTTGACGCGCTCAAAGAGCAAATAGCCGTTGACCAAGCCGCGTTTGACGCGTATTTACAGCATACCCAGGGTATGATAAACTACCATTCGAATGGAATCAAATTGGAGGTGTAATGTAAATTGGCTCTTACCAAAGAAAGAAAAATTGAGCTCATAGAACAATTTAAAAATCATGATGGGGATACCGGATCCCCTGAGGTCCAAATTGCTTTACTGACCGAAAGAATTCGAGAATTGACTGAACATTTAAAAATCCATACCAAGGATTATCATTCTCGCCGTGGTTTGTTTATGATGGTTGGTCAGCGTCGGAGATTATTGAATTATCTAAAGAAATATCATGTCGATCGTTACTATATTATCCTTGAAAAATTATCATTGAGAAAGTAAGAGGAGGTTGTTGAAGATAAACAGAATAGAACTTGAATTTGGTGAACAGAATTGTATTATTGAACAGGGAAAATTAGCCAAGCAAGCCGGGGGATCGGTTTTGGTCCAATACGGCGACACGGTCGTATTGGTGACCGCTACTGCATCCGATGAACCAAAGGAAGACATTGATTTTACCCCACTGTTGGTTGATTATGAAGAGCGCTTTTATGCCGCCGGGAAGATTCCCGGAGGATTTTTTAAGCGCGAAGGGAGACCACGGGTTGATGCCATCCTGAACGGGCGGCTTATCGATCGATCTATCCGTCCTCTTTTCCCGGCGTTGTTTCGCAACGACATCCAGGTCATAACCACTGTCCTATCGGTTGACGAAAATAATCCTCCCGAGGTTTTGGGTATTGTCGGTGCTTCTCTGGCATTAGGTATTTCTGAGATTCCTTTTGACGGTCCGATTGGTGCGTGCCGGATAGGGCTCATCGGAGATCAATACCTCATCAATCCTTCCCTGGAACAACTCACTCAGAGTCGTCTGGATATGGTGATAGCCGGTTCGGAAGAGGGCATCACCATGATCGAAGCCGGCGCCAAGGAAACCTCCGAAGCGGAGATTGCTCAAGCCCTTAAAACCGGTTATGAACATATTGTTCGGATGATTCATAATCAGAAGGATGTTATCTCCAAGTGGGGAAAATCGAAAATCGAAGTGAAATCACCGGTCTTCCTTTCTCAAATCGAAGACTGGATTCGGAGTCACTATGAAGGAAAAATCAATGACACCATAACCATCTTCGAAAAATCCGAACGTCAAAAATCCTTGATCCAGCTTTTGAACCAAGCCACTCAGGAAGCCGCGCTCACTTTTGAAAACCTGCAAGGCTTTACATTAAACTGGGAAAAAATCGTCAAGGAGAAAGTCCAAGATCATCTTTTTACCACCGGTCTCAGGCAGGATGGAAGGCGTCCCGATGAAATCCGTTCGATCGCTTGTGAGGTAGGCATTCTTCCCCGCACCCATGGATCGGCTCTTTTTACCCGTGGTCAGACTCAAGCCCTGGTCATCACCACCCTGGGGGCAACAAGCGAAGGCCAAAAAGTAGACGGTCTACAAGATGAAGAAGCCAAGCGTTTCATGCTCCATTATAATTTTCCCCCATACAGTACTGGTGAAGCGAAACCGATGAGAGGGCCAGGTCGACGTGAAATTGGGCATGGTGCTCTGGCAGAGAGAGCTTTGGAATACTTTATTCCTTCCGAAACCGAATTTCCCTATGCCATTCGTATCGTTTCCGAAATTTTAGAATCAAATGGCTCCTCTTCCATGGCAACCGTCTGCGGAGGAAGCTTATCATTGATGAATGCCGGCGTTCCAATTCGTTCCGCCTGTGCTGGTCTCTCAATCGGATTGATGCGGAATGGGGATTCCAACATCCTGTTAAGAGATATCCTTGGCTCCGAAGACCATTATGGCGAAATGGATTTTAAAGTCGCCGGAAGTCGAAAGGGAGTCACCGCTATTCAGCTCGACGTGAAAAACCGGGGTTTGAGCTGGGAACTATTAACCCAGGCTCTCGAAGAAGCCAAATCCGGTCGAATTCATATTTTGGATATCATGGACGCTGTGATCGGCAAACCACAAGCGTCGCTCTCTCCCTATGCTCCCAAAATCGGAATCATTGAAATCAATCCGGATCGCATCGGATCGGTCATCGGTCCCGGTGGAAAAATTATCAAAAAAATCGTTGACGAAACCGGAGCCATTATCGATATTCAAGACGACGGAAAAATCATCATTTTTTCCCGAAATGACGAAGGCAAAGAGAAAGCCATCGAAATGATTAAAAACATCACTCAAGAAGTTGAAATCGGAAAGGTCTATTTAGGCCGAGTCACCAAAACTACTGATTTCGGCGCCTTTGTCGAAATTTTCCCGGGTAGGGAAGGGCTGTGTCACATTTCTCAACTCGCTCGTGAGCGAATACGGAAAACCGAAGACGTGGTGAAAACCGGTGATGACATTTTAGTGAAGGTAATCGGCATTGATTCTTTCGGTAAAATTTCCTTGAGCCATAAGGATACTTTGTCTGATGCCTCTTCATTCCCGAAAGACACCTCACGCTCGAAGGAAAGGCCCAGGCATTATCCGAAAAGAGAAAATGAATAGAGTGTTCAATCGATAAGAATGCTTTCAAAAAAAAACAAGATTCTCATTGACACTTTTTTAATCGTTTTTGGGGCATATGCTTTATTAGCACTTGCTTCTTTTGATGTAGGCATCTTAGGAGAACTGATTAAAAATAAATTCCTCTACATATTTGGTATTGGTGCCTATATTATCCCCTTTTATCTCTTTTACTTGGGCTACGAAGTCTCTATTTACCAGCATCCCGGTCGATTTCGATCCTGGAGTCGAATCACCGGGATTACCCTCTGGTTTCTCATCTTTTTGACCGTCAGCCAGTGGCAAGCCAGTCATTCTGGTTTTACTCTCAAATCGGGGGACTTCGGTGGCTGGGTCGGAATGACTTTATACGGTTTTTTCAATTATTATCTCGGATCCTCCGGGTTGTTTTTGGTTTTATTCTTGTTCTCTTTTGTAAGTACTTTCATCATCGGAGAGGGGAGATGGATACGCTATTTCCTGTCGCTGGTCAAACAGTGTAAAAAGATCTTCCCCTGGTATACAACAGCGGATAAATTGCAAGAAGGGTGGACGCCCCCAGTCAGGAAAGAAACTAAAACTGTCATGACCAAGGCGATTACCGTTCTTAAATCCAAACCATCCACCGCTCCAACTCCGATTAAAATGGACACACTCTCACCAATGAGCCAAAAAGTGGGCGATGATATCTTTCATCTCGAAGAATTCGATATCGAACCCCCTGCCGAGCCCCTCCCAACGGTAGTTGCGCCTCCCGCTCCTGAAAAGAGTGGAGTATCAATTCACAAAATGAAGCAGAGAAGGGGAGCAGAGTGGAGTCTCCCCAATCTGAGTATTCTCAATGATTATCCTTCTCGGGGCGAGCGCGTTTCTCGGGATGAGATCACCGCGGGCATAAAAAAGTTGGAACAAACCTTCCTTGAATTTAATGTCCCGGGGAAAGTTGTCAATGTTCGTATAGGTCCCACTATCACCCGCTATGAGTTCCAACCAGCTCCGGGAATTAAAGTCAATAAAATCGTTGCTCTTTCCAATGATATCGCACTTGCTTTTGCAGCAGCAGCGGTACGAATTGAGGCACCCATTCCAGGGCGATCGGCGGTCGGGATTGAAATTCCGAATGAAAACAAGGAAATCGTATCTCTAAAAGATTTGTTGGAAACCACTCATTTTATGAAAGACGCCTCACCGCTTTCAATCGTTATCGGGAAAGATGTTATTGGAAGACCTTTGGTTTGTGATCTACGCGATATGCCTCATCTTCTCATCGCTGGAGCAACTGGCTCCGGGAAAAGTATGTGCATTAATGTCATTTTAGCCAGCTTGCTCTATAAAGCCGATCCCAATCAGGTTCGCATTGCTATGGTTGATCCAAAACGAGTTGAGCTATCGGTGTATACCGATCTCCCTCATCTTTGTGTTCCTGTGATATCAGACGTTCGTTGGGTGGTGAAGTTTCTCAAATGGTTATGCCGGGAAATGGATACTCGATATAAAATGCTTTCCGACTTATCCACCCGCAATATTGAAGAATATAATAAAATGGTAGAGGAATACGAGCGTTTGCCCTATGTGGTGGTCATCATCGATGAACTCGCTGACTTAATGATGACCGCACCATCTGATGTTGAATCCTATATCTGTCGATTGGCACAAATGGCCCGGGCGGTTGGAATTCATTTGGTCGTCGCCACCCAGCGTCCCTCGGTGGATGTTATTACTGGGCTAATTAAAGCCAATTTCCCTTCACGGATATCATTTGCGGTTTCTTCTCAAGCTGATTCCAAAACTATTCTGGATGGATCAGGAGCGGAAAAGCTGCTCGGGAACGGAGACATGTTGTTTTCTCCGGTGGGAGTGAATAAATCCATTCGAGGGCAGGGGGCATATATCAGTACTGCAGAAACCAAAAAAATCGTTGAACACTGGCTCAATCAGAGGGGAGAGATTTTTTATTCCATGGATTTTGTTATGAAAGAAAACGTGGCCGAATCGGCAGAGGAAGATGAAGAATTGTATCGAGAGGCAGTGTCAGTCGTGATTGAAAATGGCAAAGCTTCCACTTCCTTGATACAACGACGTTTGCGAATTGGTTTTAATCGTGCTGCCCGATTAATCGAACGGATGGAAAGAGAAGGTTTGGTTGGTCCTTACGAGGGAAGCAAACCGAGAAAAGTAATAGCAAATAGAGGGGACGATATTTCATGAATGATGAAAAATTATTGGGAATAGGGAAGTTGCTTAAGAGTAAACGAGAAGAATTAGGATTATCTCTTCAAGAAGTCGAACAACAAACCCTCATCAATAGAAAATATCTGGTGGCCTTAGAAGAAGAGAGGTGGGAGGATCTTCCCGGTCACTCATATATTTATGGATACATAAAAATCTATGGACGAATCTTGAATTGCGACCCGAAAGTCCTCAAAGAACAATTTCAACACTCCATGCCCAACCCTCCCAAAACCGAAGCTCCCAAAAACTCTTCCCGCGCTTTCACTCCGGTAAACGCTTCAATATTTAAAAAAATTCTCTATTTTTTGATAATTACTGCAGCAGTTTTTACCACTCTCTATGTTTCCATAGAAGTAAGAAAAGATGGAATTATTGCCGATTCCACACCGCTCATCATTGTCACCACCAGTAATCCGGAGGGGTCTCCCTTGGTGACTCTTGGCACTGAACCGACCCCATTGGTTCAGGATATCACTCCCTCGCCCAG
>Ga0172364_10001600_pt1 | contig 17610 bp, 23 predicted proteins | sample LakKivSesite10cm_FD_114545 | JGI IMG/M metagenome (GOLD analysis project Ga0172364, IMG submission 114545) | Sediment microbial communities from Lake Kivu, Rwanda - Sediment site 10cm | ecosystem: Environmental > Aquatic > Freshwater > Lake > Sediment | place: Rwanda: Western Province, Lake... | reverse complement strand
TGATTTGCCTTTTTCTTTGTATTCTTGGATACGTCTGGCTAGACCCTAGTTGTAAGCAAATCTAGATGCTCCGCAATGCTGTTTGAGCAAGCTGATTTGCTTGTTATTGGGGTCTAATTCAGTTTTGTATCCTATTTGTGTCATTTTTTCCAACAAAATACCTTTTTGACTAATCCCCAAAAAGACGACCAGATTCCACCTTTCGTTTCGTTCTTACTATCTATTATCAATAGCTTTGTTACCTACCCCACGGTTGTCGATGTTATTGACAGAACCATTTTTAATGTTGTTCGTTTGATTTAAGTTCATTATTGACACTTCCTTTTTCTATATTATTAGTCATAATTATTTGAACCCTTCTAAGATAGGCTGCGCAACATTATAGATTTTAATCAAAAATTCCTTCAAACAGAAATCTTCTATATTTTTTAGATAATGTTTCATCTTTCATATAAAGAGCATAACACCATGAAGATATATCTCTCTCTAGATCTAGCATTTCTTCATTTTGATCACAACCAAGAGAATCCATTCTTTCTCTTATTCCGTTGGCTTGTTTCCCGTTGCCCGTTCCTTCTGAAATAAGTTTATGAATTTGGAATATAAGTCGTATCATTTCTTTTTCATTAGTGGTCATAAAATTTTCCATTTATAATAGAAATTTTTCTAAAAATTCTCATTCCGAATCTTTTCGTTCTTTCCGTTCTTTTTTTTCTTCTTTGCTCAAATCAAAAATCTTTTGATATATTGAGTTCATGCTTCCGGCGGGATTTTTATTTTCCATCTTTTGGGTATTCCTTTCCACAAATCCCTGACCAGAATGAATATGATTATATACTCTATCACATGTCTTATAAGCTTCTATTATAGAATCAGCAAGATCTTTTCCTATAGATGGAGGATTTACTTTGGCTTTTATCTGATAGCCATTTGGTTCAGTTAGAATTACCAATAGCCTTCCATCTGGCTTTTTCTTTACAGAATAAGTGCATCCTTCTATTCCCGAATAGGGGACATTATATTTTTGTATATTTTTCTTTGCCATTTTTTACATTCCATTATTCTTTGGTTCAAAGTCTTCATTTGACAGACCAATATTGAACTTTATATCTCTGTAATAATATTTATAAAGTAAATCCCCTTGTTTATTTATAGCTTCTACTAAAACAGGAACATAATACATCGTATCAATATAAATACTTGTTTTATAAGCAGGATATTTTTTACCGCTAGATAAAAATCTAACAAGTTTCAAGCATTCTCTTCCGTTCAGAGAAACTATCTGAGGCTCTTCCTCTATTAGATCGTTGTTTTTTCTTCCTAACTCATAATAAAATAACAATTGATTTATAGAGCTTAAAAATCCAAACTTATCAATAGTCTTCAGCGTAGAACTGCGCGACATTTCACAATCAGGTTTTGAATAGACTATTCCGGTTATTGATCGCAAAATAGGGTTAGTGGGCCTAGCCAGCATATTATCATCATTTTTATTTTCTATATATATAATTCTGTCAGCAATAGGAGGATTTTCTATCCATTCCATAGCAATACTAAAAGGCTTTGTTCTAAATTTTACAAGTATTATCTGATTACTAAAAAGAATTCCATTTATTCTTTCTTGTTTTTCAAAAATACATTTATAATCATAATATTTTTGTTCACAGTTGTATTTACAAAATCTCAACAAATCCTCATGACTTTTTCTAGCTATGTTTACTATCTCTATATTGGAACTATTTATTTCTGCTAAAACTACTTTATTATGAGGTATTTTACAATTTTGCGAGTTTGATAGAAAACAGAAAAAAGAGAATATAATACATATTGCTACTAGTGTATATTTATATATATTTTTATGGTTCTTGATCATAGCGATGTCCTAGTATTTATAATCACATTTTATTTTTCTAGATGTTTGAAATAATCTCTATCATTCATAGTCTCTCAATTCATAATAACTACACTCTTGTCCAAAATAATATTCAGGATTATTAGCATGAGATTCAGTCAAAAATACATGCCATCTCTTAGGGTATTCTGGTTTTACATGATCCCCCCAACAATCCGTAAGCAGAAAAATTGCTTTTGGATATTGTTTATTTTCTTTCTTTATTTCAGATTGAATAAAAGTTTCTATGCAGCTAAAACTAGTTCCACCAAAGCCATATAGCTTTTTACTTTCCAAAGTAGTTTTATAACATTGAGTATCAAAACAAAACAAAGTCAAATCAAAAAACTTTTCTGATAAAGTCGATGCTGCTCTAAAAAATCTTTCAGAATACCCCATACAAGATCCAGAGGTATCTAAACCAAACCAGACATTTATTTTTTGTTCATCAGTAAAGATGTCTTCTACCTCCATTTCAGATGGAATAAAAAAGTCTTTGTTCAGAAAAATAAATCTTCTATTTACTCTTGCCCATTGCTCTTTGTCTTTAGATGCTATTTTTATATTCCGTAACTCCCATTTTTTGATAATAGATTCCCATTTCTTTTTCTTTTTTATATTTTTATAATCTATATCAATAAATGTAAAAATATGCCCAGGTTCGTTTCCGGCCTGTTGGCTAATCTGGTCTTTATCAAACTTCTGAAAATGTTCTTCTACCATATCAAATAAATCAGATTTTTCTTCATTTGACATGCTTTCATTCAGTTTTTCTAGAGTTTGTTGCATTCCCTTGTCATTTATTTCTCCCATTCCATAATGGGAGTCTGCGGTTGATGGACCTCCCTTTTCTTCAGACCCTCCATTTTTACACGTTCCTAAAGCAAAAGATTCTATATCCTGTTTCTCTAATAGATTATAATAATGCTCTAGGCTCAAATTATCATTTGGAATATTTCCATCTTTTTGAGGATTTTTATCTTGAGTGAATATGGTGTCTACCCAACAAAAATCTCTATAGTCTCCAAAAAACTTGTTTCTCTCTACTGACAATATAGACGCACTATATTCAGAAACTTTATCCAAAAAATCTTTTGTGAATCCTTTTATATTTTTTCTATCAAAGTTGAACTTATTTACTAATAAATGATTTACGACAATATCAGCAGCAGCATTTATGTAGCCTTTTTGGGTTTCATCTGCTTCTCTTATTCTCTTAGTATGATTTAGAATAAGATGAAGCATTTCATGACATACAATAAATCTTCTTGTATATTTGTCATTTTGTTGCCAAAAATCAGGGTTAAATAAAAAATATGTATTACCATATTCATCTACTGACACAGACGCGGTTTCGGTAGAACGAGTGAATACTGGTTTACCTATGTCCCAAAACTTGGCAAATATAGCGTGTTTATCTGCCAAATCATAAGACATTTCAAAAAACTCTTTATCGTCTATATCCTCATATCTTTCTGTCATGATGCTTGTTCCAGAGTAAATATAAATCCTTCTTTTCTTGCTATTACATACTCTGCTATATTTACATATTTATCAAATATTTCAGAGCTATGTATATTTTCTCCATTTTTCTCTAAATTCATCATACTCAATAAACATTCATTTATAACTTCCATTATAGGAAGATTCCATGCGTCTAGCATTTTTGAGTGACTTTTTCCTATAATCATATCAATCAAAGATAATGACACCTCTATAGTATCTTTCTTCATTTCGGTATGATTTGGAATATTATCACATATATATGTCAATACCTCTTTTCTATTCGCAGTAGGAACAAAATATTCCACTGGTTTTGTAGAAGTATTAACTATATTATATAAATATTTCTCTTCTTTTTTTGGATTTCTAAATGGATCAAAAAATTTTGCTAGCGAGTTGCAAGGGCTTTCTATAGATATTGGCTTTATACTATTATTAGAAATAACTTTGGTCTTTCTCTTTATTTGATTCGATAAAGACTTATTTAGATTAGCCTCTGCTATTTGCCGTAATATATCTTTTACATTTTCGTATTTTTCGTATTCGTTCAAAGCCCAAGACTGAACTAAAACTTCTTGAGAAATAAGAGTAGATATTTTTTCATCCGGCATAAGAGGAACAAAAAATGCTATCATATTTATATCTTTTATTATTGTAGAAATAACAAAATCATAGTTATTTTCATCGCAAATAAATGTCTTGGCTCTTTCAATGTCATTCTTATCCATATATGACTTCATCTGATAAAGGGCAGGAGTTTCTTTTAGAATCTTTTTTAGTTTTGATGGGTTGGATTCTTTTGGTAATACATGATCTAAATCTCCATTTGCCAAAAATACCTCTAAAGCATAGTCTAGTCTTCTTGGTGAAACCTTATTCTTTATTTTATTATCTTTTATTGTTTCCCACCAGCCTATAGAAGATTCTGCTATATCTGCTCCATATTTATATGAAAAATACTGCTTATCGGGCTTATATGGCATTTCTATTTGTATTTGGAATCTATCTCTTTGAGCAGGATCTAGTTTTTCAACATCATACCCGCTGCCATCTTCATCATCTCCGTCGTCCGGATTGATTGCTGCCCAAACTACTCGTAGTTTATTGAATTTCTTGCCGTTTATCGACTTGAACTGAATAAGTTCCATAACGGCGCTGCGCACCTTATTTTGTGCTCGATTATATTCGTCCATAAATATCGCCTCTACTTCATCATCAGCAAACTCTCTTGGACGGACTAAATCTAAATAACTATTACCCTTTTCATCAGTCTTTTCTTTTGGAACTCCAATAAAGTCAACCCAAGGGTCCATCGTTGCAGCGGAATATATTCTATATTTTAGTCCCTCGTTTTCCCATAAACTCTTTACGGTAAGAGTTTTTCCGCATCCATGTTTTCCAATCAATAAAACATTAAAGTTATTCTTCAAATACAATCTTAGCTTTCTTGTAAGAACATTTTCTCCAAGATATGGTTTTGTTTCTGCCATTTTTTTCCTCTATATTCTATTTCTTCAAAACATTTTTCTATGGCCTAATGGAGTGTCTAGACATGGCCTACCGTCCTGCACAGCATCTAATGTTTCCTCAAGTCATTGCCGCGCCAATTGTTCGTTGCACTCATTATTATGATAGTCACAAGAATCTTAAGACCTTATTATTTTTGCAATATATTTTATTTGTTATTTTTGTTCATTATAAAAACAAAAATCAGGATCTTCTGTTATCCCGTCCAAAATCTCTTCTTTTAGTTCTCTAAAAAACTCTTCAGTATGAGTTCTTTCATCAACACTCATTTGAAGTGGATTTTTATCAAAATATTTCTGATATAATCTCCATGCCATATTATTATATTCTAACTCAAAATCTCTGACAATCTTCTTCATTTTTATTCTCCAATATTTATATTTACATTATTTATTGCTTCAATCAAGGTAAATATAAAATATGTAAATCCTACTGTTATAAAACCAGAAAAAGGCCAAAACCAATAAAACTTATGATCTACTACAAAGACCACGAAACATATTATAACATCACTAATAAATGTCATCCAAAAAGACGTGCATGTAGAACATTTTAAAGCTCTTTGTGCTTTTCTATGTATATATTTTCTCAACAATACTCTAATACAAATATTATATCTTCTAATAGGCCATTGTCGCCCTTTTTCTACAAGAGCAACAGACATTCCAAAAGATAAAACTATGGATAATATTATATATAGAAAAAAAGATGTCATTATTCGTCATCTATGCTTTCATCATTATAGTCATAAATCTTCTTCATCTTGAAAATCTTCTTCTAGATCATCATATTCATCATAATCCCCTTCGCTTTCTTCGTCTTCGACAAATTCTTCCCCATCATAATCTTCTAAATCTTCATCGTCATAGTCTTCATCGTCATAGTCTTCATCTTCATCTTCATCTTCATCTTCATCTAAAAAGTCTTCTCCGTCCATATATTCATCATCAAATTCTTCATCATACTCTTCGTTTGAAATAAAATCTTCGTTTGGCACTGTGCCCTCGTCTTCCTCGTCTTCCTCGTCGTAAAAACTATCTTTCATTTATTTCTCCTTATGTTTCATATTCCAAATATTGCTATTCCTAAATATAGCAAAAAAATGATTATATTTGGTATTCCTATTGCTCTTAAAAACTTTGCGAAGAATATAAAAACTACCATAAAAAACAAGGCTACAATAGTTGATATAGCCTCCGGGTGTTGCCATCCCTCAACAGGCTCTATGCTTTTTAGAGATTCAAAATAAAATGAAAAAAATCCATATATACAAACTCCAATAATCCCTAAGAACCATGTAATTTCTGATTTTTCAGGATCACTATTTCCTGAAACAGAAACAGCTAAAAACCCAATAACGACTCCTATTCCTGCTATTCCAATAAGAACCGGAATTGCATAAGCAAATATTAACTCAAGGCACGTATCTAAAAATGTTAGCATAATATTTCCTTTCTTCTGATAAAAGTGACTATGCACAAAATTCTTTCATCTCTTTTAAGCTTCTCACAATGTCTAAATCTGTTTCTAAATCAAACATATTTTCTTGAATAAACTTCTTGGTTTCTTCGTCTATTCCTTTTGCTGGGGCACAAGACGGATCATAGGCAGTAATAGTATAGCGAGTATTTACTCCCGATCCATTTCTCATCATCTTATACCAGCTATTTCCATTTATACCAAAATCATAATTCTTTCCTATAAAATGAAAAATTGCACTAAGCTGACACATAAGAGTCTTTGGTATCTCTATAACTTTTATTTCTATCTTGTCTCTTGGAATCTCAAAAAATACTTTAGCAAGAGAACGAGAAGTGGGCATAGACTCATCTTTTCTATACAGAGCATTTACAATAAACTTTTCGCTCGGAGGTTTTATGGAGGATTTTTCTATCGAAGATAACGAATCGTATAGATTTTTATCCTTTATATAACATGAAGAAAAGGTTTGACCACTTTTTAGAAGAGCATATTGGTTATTCTTGGGACTAGTCTCTCTCCAAATCTTATATACCTTCTTCGCCTTTCCTACAGGAATAAATTTCTGAAAGTCAGCGGCCCTCAAAGTAATAAAATCTTTTGTATTTATAGTTGTCCTATTTTTTATCTCCATTCCAGAAGCAACTAACAACTTATCTGCTGTTTCTAGTTGTGTTTTCATAGATGCCAAACACTCTTCTGCATCGATAATGTAAGACTGACATTCTTCCAAAGCTAATCTTATTGGAGTTCCATCGGTATGAGATTTTACCTCTTCATTTATTGAAGAGGTAATGGAGGTCAAATAATACTGCATTTCTTGCACATTATAAAATATGCTAGAAAAATTGCTCAAAATATTTTTTTCTTTGGACATTATTTCTTTTCCATATTTATTTCTATGTTTAGTGCTTCCTTTAGAATATATTCTAGCTTGCGCGAAGCACAGTAGTCTGCTAGATGTACAACAAATGATAATAGTTCACTAATATTATTATCATATGTTGAACAGGTTTTATTTTTTATTATTGCAGGAGCAGCTTCGGATGGAGCAGACCAAACTCCCATATGTCCTTCTACGCATCTTATTATATAATCTTTCCAGCAAGAATGAGAAAAATCTTTTGATAGATTTTCTTTTAGTTTTTGGGCAAGAACATAGCCGTGAGATTTAGTAATAGACATTCCTTGCTCTTTCTTTTCCTCTAAAGAATCTCCATTTTTTCGTAAATCATGAAGAATAGAAGAAGCTATAAGAATGTCATTATATCTTTCTGATAAAGCAAAGACCTTTGTAAGTTCTAAAGCCCAATAAACAACCATTTTTGTGTGTCTCGTTATTCCGCCTTCGCCCTGAGAAAACCAGGGATGGAAAAGCCCAGTTATAGAAGCTGGAGCAACCCAAAAGTAATCAGGACAGAATTTATCAAAACAATCTAAAATATATTCTTTTATTTCTAAATCTTTTATAAGAGATAACTCTTTTTCAAAAACTTCTAAACATTTTTCTCTATTAGTCATTATTTTTATCCTTTAAAACATACTCATAAGAGTCATTTCATCTATAATCTTTATTCCAAGCTTATTAGCCTTCTTGGATTTTACACTTTCTTTTGATGGATCAGCTTGAACTAAGTAGGTAGTATTTTTGTTTAGAGTATCAGAAACTTCACCACCTTCTTTCTCTATGTCTTTAGATATCTCTTTTTCTGTACGGCTAAACTTTCCAGTGAATACAAAAATACTACCACTTAGTTTTCCGCTGACCATTTTCTTCTTTTCGGGTTGTTTGATTGTAACAATAGATAATATGTCATCAATCATATCTTTATATGAAAGAATGTCTCTGCAAATACTTTCTGCTAAATTTGGAACTCCTGCTTCTTGAGCAAGAGTAATAAGTTTTGAACTTGTCCAATCATCTATATTATCCATTTGGCCATTGGTTTTATCCATGATCAACTGAACTCTTCTTTTTCCAAGTCCAGATATGCCAAGAGAACCAAGTAATTCAGGAAGAGTCATTTCTTTTCTCTTATTTATTTCGTCTATCATGGTCTTGGTTCTTTTTTCGCCCCAGTTACCATTTCCAACATTTAGTTTTGCTATTTCTTCTTTTTTAGCCTCTAGCCCGAAAATATCGGAAACATTCCTAACTATTCCTGCATTATACATTCCTTCTATAATAGCATCACCTATTTCAAGAATATTTAGGCTACTGATAAATCTCTTTATTTTACCAATATCTTTTGCTGAACATTTTTCGTTGGAACACTTTATTATAGACGAGACTTTTCCGTTTACATTAGTTTCTCTAAATGTTTTTTTCCCACACACGGGACATATATCCGGAATATCTATCGTTTTTCTACCATGAGGGCGAGTCACAACAGAAACTATCTTTGGAATAATATCTCCAGCTTTTACTATTTTTACCGTGTCTCCTATTGCTAAATCCATAGTCTGAATATATTCCCAGTTGTTTAGTGTAACCCGGCTTACAGTAGTTCCGCCTATTTCTACTGGATTTACTAGACCAGTAGGAACGATTGCTCCTGTATGTCCAACATTTATTTCGCATCCAACTAAAGTTGTTTGTGAACTTGGAGATGGAAACTTTAGAGCCACAGAAAATTTTGGTCTTCCTGAAACTATTCCTAAGGATTCTTGAGACGATAGATCATTTAGTTCAAAAATAAGGCCATCAATCCAAAATTCTTCTTTTTCTATATGAACAGCATTATTATTTCTTACAGAAATCATATCGTTATAATATTGTTCTACTAGTGATATCATATTATCATTAGATTTATTATAATAAAATGACTTATGCGGCACCACTTCAAATCCTAAAGAAGACATCCAGAATAATTTTTCTGATTTTGTCGAGAAGACGTTATCATCCGTATCACAATCAAAAGATATGAATCTTATTTTGTCACAATCTTTTCCGTCTTCTCTACCCATTATCCCGGTTCCAAGATTTCTTGGATTTAGAGCCTCAGAATCAATCTTTTTCCAGCTTGAAACTGACAATAGGGCTTCTCCACGAATTGCTAGTTTTCCTGAGAAAGGAATAGTAATAGGAACTCCTATAAACTTCTTGGCATTATTGGTTATGATTCTACCAACTAATCCGTCTCCGCGAGTAATAGCTTGCTGCAATTTTCCATTATCATAATATAATGCTAGGCTTGCTCCATCTAGCTTATGAGTTATAATGAAATCGCCTTTTATGGATAATAACCTGTACCAGTTTTTTAGCTCGTCTATATTGGCACACTTACTTTGACTCCCCATAGGAATAGAGTGAGAACCTTTTTCGAATTTTTCTGAAACTTCTACTCCTACTGAACTAAAAATAGTATTATTTGGATCTAATATCCTCAGTTCATCTTCCATAGCGTCGTATTCAGAATCAGATATTTCTTCTCCATCTACTACGGCTGTTCCATTATTATCATAATAAGCAGCACGGCACTCCAAAATACGCTGTTCCAAAAACTGAATCCTTTGTATATTATATGACATGAAATCTTCCTTCAAAAAAAATACATCTTCTAACAAACTTCTAACAAAATAAAAAAGTAGGGTTCTCTCGCCGCCCATGGATAGATCAAAGGCTAAATAATCTTTTTAGCCAACTAGATTTAGACGTATTATTGTATTTATCTATTTCTTTTTGAATCCTTTTTAGATCTGCTCGATATTCTTTTTCGTTTCTTATTCTGTTGTCTATTCTTTCTTTTGCTTCTATTAGCTGTTCTCTAGAACATTGAGGATCTTCGCCATTTAGGAGTTTTTGTTCTATTTCTACGTTTCTTTTAGCTACCTGAATATATAAAGAATAGTTGCTATCTCTGTCATTAATACAAAAATTTTCAGGATTCCATTCTAATCTGCCTGTTTTTTCTTCCTTCATTTTTCATCTCCTATAAATGCTATTTCTTCGCTATATTATAAGCTCTAGAAAAATAGACTCTTCAAAATCTAGAACCAATCTACTCCATGACCTTCTCCTTCGCTTTTACCTTGCGCGAAGGCATTTGCTTTTGGATTTAGTCCAAGTTGGTATACTATAGAATTAAAATCTTTGTCTGATCTATATTTTTTCACAAAAGATTTTAGTTTTGAAGGAAATTCACCAGACTCTTTAGGGTATTGTTCTCGAAAATCTCTAGGAAAACGAGCCTGGCCCACATATTGATCAGTTAGAGAGAGAAGTGCTAATGGGAAGCCCATCTCCTCTAGTAATTTCTTTCCATCTGTATGTTGTTCTGCAAATTTTTTTGCCCTATTTATAGTTATATAAGAATGATTAGCAAAATGATTTATATCAAAACCTCCTATATTATCATATCCATAATATCTATCTCTACTCCTTCTTTCTTCTCTTTCCTTGGCTTTCTGATTTTCAACGGCATTTTTCATTCCAATAGCGCTTCTCATTACATCTTCTAGTGTCTTTATGTACATTCCGAGTAATCTAGTTATATCAACCTTGTCACTTTGTATTCTACTGATAAATCCTCTAATAGTCTCCACTACGGCATTAGAGGAATAAAAATTCAGTTGGTCTCCAGCAGCAGAGGCTTTGGAGGCAGAGTTTACAAAAAATCTATTGTATTTAACCATATTGTTTTGTAGATTCTGTAAAGCCTCATTTGCTTTATTATAGCCTTCTGTTTGATTATTCACGTATGCTTTATTATTCATGGAAGCCCTGACATATTCTTCTAAAACAGATTCAGCTTCGTCTGCCATTTGTCTAACCAGTCTCATATTTTCGTCATAAGTTGCCCTTTCAAACGCAGGAACTAATGGAGCGAATATGCTCTTTAGAACGCTTTTTCCCACGTTCTTCAAAACATCTAAAAATCCTGATACTTTTATATTTTTATATAGATTGTTTGAAAAAGCGTAATGATATATTTCATTATTCATTGATCTGCAACTATTTAGAATACTCGGAGGGGCATGAAGAGCTATCGCTTCATCTTCCGCTGATGCGATAGCTTGCAATGCAGAAGATAATATTTCTGCTTTTACTATATTATTATTTTTATCAAATTTAGTGCTAGCAATTTTATATCTATCCTCTTTCACTATATTCAATAAAGAAAGCGTCATTTCGTCAATCTTGTTAGCGTGTTTATATCTTTTATTTTTGTCTAAAAAGTCTGCTACGTTTTTTGAGTTTTCAAATATATTCATAGATATTTCTCCATATTATTTATTTTATTATTCGGAAAAATATTCAAAAATCCTTGAAAAAAAATGCCCCTATCATTTGGGATAGGGGCATTTCTAAGTGACAGCATCTTTAGAATTGACTGAACAGAAATCGAAGAGTTGCCATGCGATATGTCGCTTACGGTTTGATTATGGTTTTGGACCATCAGATCGTGGGCATGGGCCATTTCCATTGGATTTAGGACCACCAAAACGGTGCTGTCCTCCCCTTCCATCTGGGCCTCTTTGCATCGGAGGACGCCTGACAGGCGGTCTTACTACTACAAGTGGCTTAGGATGAACTACAGGACCTCTAGGAGCCATTATAGGAGGACCGAGGCGATAAACTGTTGGAGGACATACTACATTGTGAGGCCCGCGATAGCTTTGGACCGGAACAACGCGAACGTCTCGGCCTCTATCGACATAAACTCTATTAGGACGTTTATCACAACCAGCTACACACCAAACACACACTAACAACGATACAATGCACGTAATACTCGAAATCTTATTCATAATACTTTCTCCTTATATCTATTCCATTTCAACTAGAATTCAATCAAAAAATGTTATTACTTTTGCATCAACGTCTCGTTTTAGTGTACTCATTGTCAAAACTTCTTCGTCTCCAGTATCTGATATTATTCTTCTCCATTCAGTTCCATTATCTATAGTTTCTTCAGTAACCGTCCATGTTCTGCCATCTTTTATAAACTTGAAAAATTTTGGAAAAGTATCTCTTGATTTTACTTCATCATTTACAATCTTCATATTATTAGAACTCATTACTATTTTCTTTTTAAACATTTTCTGTTTCCTTTTGATTATTCTTGTCTATATAGCCATTTATTGCCATATATTGGTTATCGGAGTGAACAGCATTATCTAAATAATACTTTATAACACCTAAAGCCGATTTGGTGGCAGAGTTTTCTATATTATTTCCATCCTTTGGAACTATAATGTTGAATACTATATATAAGTCGCCCTTCTTGCCCTCATTTTTCTTATCAGGTATTCCTTGATTTTCTATTTTTAGCAAATCTCCATCTGAAGTTCCTGGTGGAATAATAATATTTTGAATATTTCCATAAATATTTGGGACTTCTGCACTTCCACCAAAAATAGCATCATAAATACTTATTGGTATTTTGATAAATAAATCTATTCCCTGTCTTACAAAAATAGAGTGTTCTATTTCTTTTATTACTAATAATAGTTCTCCAGTTGGGCCTCCATATTTTCCAGCATTTCCTTGATTATAAAGTCTTACAACATTGCCTTCTGATAATCCTGGTATGAACTTTACATTTATAGTCTGGCTTTTTGTCGTATTTCCCTCTCCATTGCAGGCTTCACATTTGTCTTCATCCTTGACTATTTTTCCAGACCCCGAACATCTATTACAAAATGTTTGTTGAACTCTTGTCCAGTTTTCCTTCTTTTCTACTCTCGCCACAAAACCTGCCCCCTTACAATCCGGACAGTTTATATGAGAACGTCCATTCTTTATTCCAGAAGACTTACAGTCAGGACAAGATTCTTTTCTTGCAAAAGAAATATCTTTATTACATCCACTTCCTATTTCTTCCAATGTAAGAAAAACTTCTATCGCTATGTTTTCTCCAGCTTCTGGAAATGGCCCTTGTCTTGGAGAGACTCTTGTTCCCCAAAAATTCGAAAAGAATGGAGAGTGGAATTGAACAGGATTATCGTATTGATTCCTTTTATCTTCATCAGAAAGAGTCTCGTAGGCTTCTGAAATCTTCATAAATTTTTCAGTAGTTCCCTCTTCTTTAGAGGAATCTGGATGATATTTCAAAGCAAGTTTTCTATATGCTTTTTTTATTTCTTCTTGAGTAGCATTTTTTTCCACTCCCAAAATATCATAATAGTTTTCTGTAGTTGTCAAAATTTTACTCCATTTTCTGTTTGCTCAATATCCATATTTTCTATGGATTCTTCTTCTCCTGTATCTGAAACAGTATTTATAAGAAATGCTATTGACCTTTTCGCTTTCATAAAACATTCATCTACTTTATTTATTTGTTCAGCTAAATCATCTATAGTTTTTTGATTCATATTTTTTACAAAATCATCTATCTTTTCAGGAATGATCAAAATTTCTTTTATTGTATTCAATAATCGTTTATTTATTTTATTTATATCAAAATCAGGCTCGCTCATCCGTTAATCTCCTAAATAATCTATATTCTTCTTCTGAAAAAGATCCGAAAGATGTAATAGTCAAAATAATATGATCTAGTAATACTAATATCTCTATATCTGATATTTTATTTGTTCTTATTTTAGACGCAACTTCATATATACATCTCATAATCTTGTACAAGTTTTCTCTATTATAGAGATTCATGGTTGGTAGTTTATTATAAAATCCTCTTACTACTCCATTTATAGCCCCTTGAGTATAATATGGTACATCTTCTCCGTCCTTATTTTTTTCAGGAGTATATTTTACATAAAAAGCAATGTCCTCTTTTTGGAACTTTATAAAACTATTTTGAATATAATCTGAAACATTTGTTATATTTTTTTTATGATTAGCTTCTTTTGCTAAAAATATAAGCCTATATCTCCAAGACAATAGTGGTATTATTTGTTGAGCCGCTGCCATTGCCCCTTCTTTAGCCACTAGCCTTTTTATTACTAATGATGCATCTAAAAAGCTCTTATTGTCTAAGGCTCCAAACAAGCTATCTGTTTCTTGTATTCCAGAGTTTCCCCAGGCAAAAAAGTTTGAATGCTTTTGGCATATAGAAAAAATATCATCATTTGATATCTTACTATTTTTTCCGGCAAACATTAGTATTTTTTGAAGACACAAAAATAGTCTATCTACGTCTACTCCTTTTCCATTCTCTTCTGCTCCGGCTGAATCAACCACATAAGAAAACATACTTGAATTTACCTTTTTATTGTTTTGATCGAATCTATCACTTACCCATGTTATTGCCTCTTTTCTTGAAAGATACAATGGTGCTTCAATAGTTTTTCCCATAGAAGAAAAAAGCTTATACAAGGAGGGTCTTTCGGAGCTAGAGATACCGTTCATAATAATAAAACAGTTACTTGGTGCATTAGAAAACATTTGAATAATCTTTTTATTGTCTGATGTTGTATTATTACTAAATCTTGGAATAGAGTTCAAAATAACAATCTTATTTACAGAGAATAGACTATTTTCCATAATCTGTTCTTCTATATAGCTTCCTGAGACTTCTTCTCCATATACATGCAGAACATAATCAGAGATATTTTCTTTTATATCTCTGATTATTTCTCTGCGCTTAAAGTAGCTTCCCGTCAGCCAAAATAGTCTTTCTTTGTTTTGAATATTATGTTCCATATGTCCCAAAACAGGTAATAAATCTTTCAGAATAGTTATTAACTTTATCTACATTTTTCAGAGCAGATCCATTCATAACTTTATTTGACGCATATTTATAAATAATAACTGGTTTTTTAGGTTCTATTACTTCTATTTGAATATACTCATTTTCATTTTCTCCCTTCACTATCTCTGATAAATAAAGAGAAATAGAAGATAGATTTATTTTATCTACACCATTAGTAACCAATACTTCCTGAATAGGAGTCTTTCTGACAGATTTCATATACTCATTAGCTTTGAATTTTATTTCTTTTTTATTCAAATCTATATCCCACTCTATCTTATGGGACTTATTATCGTTCCTAACCTGGTCGTTGAAGGTAGCTGCCATTCCCATAACAGCGGGAGAAATATCACCTATTCTAACAGTCATTTTTATTGGATAATCCAAACTAAACATTTTTTCTTCATCCGGTGTCTTTAAAGATGGATCTATTCCTGACAGAATAAACTCCTGTGAGTCACATTCTAAGACTGTATGAAATGGAAGAGTATCTTTTCTTTTAGATTCTTTTATAATGATAACATCTGTATTTGTAAGAGATAGAGATTTAGATAATATGGTAATATATTCTTTTGGAATAATGATCTTTGTTTCTACGGGATCAGAAGACACAACTGAATCTCCCTCTACCTCGTACATAGCATGCCTTGCACCACTGCCTGAAGAAAAACGCACTTTATTCTTCCAGATAGTCATATACCATATCATGAATTCTCTGCGATCTTTTTCAAAGCCTATCGCATATAATACTTTTTTCATTCCCTTTAAAAGAAGATCTTTATGTATAGTAACAACTTTAGAAAAATCATCTGTCTTTTGAGGCAAAGCTATTTTTCTATCGTAGCAAGGAAGAGTTTGGTATTGCTCGGCATCAGACTCCATACTGAAATATACTTCTTTAGAACCTGAAGATGACCGAAGTTCTATACATAATGTCTCATTTGAATGAAATGATTGAAGTACGCCAACCAAATCCTTCGCACTAACTGTAGCAGATCCTTCGGCCTCAAAAATAAAGTTTAGAAAACTATTATTTTTATTATCTAGACTATTATATAGACCGACTCTTCCGCCAAAAGAAGATAAAATTATTTTATCATTTTTACAGTCTATATTTATTTTATCTGTACCATAAAAATCCTTTACCACTCCTCTTGTCGCTACCTCAAATGAAGCTAGGACTCCTTCTAAAAAACCTTTTACTTGAACTTTAAACTTCATATTATTGCCTTTCTATTCTAGCGTATATTTATTTATCCACTCGTCTATACCAGCCCAATCGTTCAGTCCGTCTAAAGTCCATTCGGTGTATTGTTTTTTTAGGCTAACAGAACCATCATCAAACAACAAACTTATCAAAGAATAAACAGCATTACATATATTATTACTCTGCTGCTCATTGCACGAAAAATAAAATCTCAAAAATCCATTTTTGTCTATATTTCTTTTGTCGCATGGAGTTATATCTATTATATTATGGTATACTTCGTATGCATCAGCAGATAAAACTTTTTTGGCATATTCATCATTAGGCAACGCGAAATCCATATCGAATTTTTGATTTGTCTTTATTTGAAGTATAATATTACAACATTTTAGTTTATCCATAAAATCCGGAATACAAGCAAGCTGAGAACAATGTTCTTGTATTTTTTCCTGAATACTTTTCCTTTTGTATCTGTTTCCTATTCCGTCATCCACAAAAACTGGATTTTCGCTACCCTCAAAATATACTTTCATCTTTTTATTTAGATCTTGTTCTTCTTTTTCAAGCTTTGAAATCTTTTCTAATAATACAAATATTTCTTTCATTTTATTTTCTCCATAATACTCTTCACACTATATTATAGTCTTTCAGGCGATAAAACTAAACTACTTGAAAATATAATTTGTTTTTAGTTCTATTTTGAATTCAGGAATGCCTATTCTATCTATAAGTTTATGTTTTTTTGCTTCTTGAGCGGTAAAATATATTTCCGCATGTTTCTTTTTATCTAATAGTTTCAAGAAATAGTTTTTATCTTTATGTCCGCAATGTTCTGCAAGAGATCTAAAAAGCTTATTACTTTCTAAGTCCCTCTGCTTAGCATCAGCTTTTATTTCCTCAGTTTTTCCTATACAGAAAGTAAAAATATCATGCATCATTATTACAGCATTAGGCGCACAGTATCTATATCCTACTGTTCCCATTCCGGATAGTATGCAACCACAACTCATTGCTTTTCCTTCAACTACAGTTGCAACCGGCACAGAAGATGTTTTCATCAGAGAAATCATAGCGTTTAGAGAATACAACTCTCCGCCATAACTATCTATTACAACAGGAATAACATTTTGTTCAGACTGATGGGCCAAAGAAAATAAATCACTAAATATTTTGAAAGATTCTTCTGTAAATTTATTTACTAAAATTATTTGAGGCATTGTAACTAAATCTTTTAAGGCTTTACCGCAAGAGATGCTCTTGTCACATGAAATATAACACTTCATACAGTTTCCTTTCTATATATACCATTCTGGTACAGGTCTATTCTTCCATTTTGCTAAGTGCCTCTTATA
>Ga0172364_10001599_pt1 | contig 17610 bp, 14 predicted proteins | sample LakKivSesite10cm_FD_114545 | JGI IMG/M metagenome (GOLD analysis project Ga0172364, IMG submission 114545) | Sediment microbial communities from Lake Kivu, Rwanda - Sediment site 10cm | ecosystem: Environmental > Aquatic > Freshwater > Lake > Sediment | place: Rwanda: Western Province, Lake... | reverse complement strand
CTGTGTCATGTTGCCTCCTTTTGGTAACACTATTTTTGAGGCAACGATACCATTTTCGGTAACATTAATTATGATGCAATTCGAGGACTTGACAAAAACTCGGGAGGGTTGTAGCATTTTGGTACCATCGATTTGTCCGGAAACGACTGAACCAATACAAATCTAGGTACCGTAGTGCTCTGGAATAAAGTTAGATATGATTAAACTTCTCTTTGACTATATTTTCCCGGCTTTACCTTTAGCTTCGTGGTATGGTATAAATATGTTTGATGATGTGGTGAGAGATACACAAGGCCGGAGGGAGAGGGGAGCTTGGGTGCTATGGAGTGAGATTGAGAAAAGACTACAATGAAGAGTACAGCCAAATGTTGATATTTTGGGGTATTAGTCGGCTATAGTGTGTTCGTGTATGGAAAAAGGTTAGACATAAAGGAGGTTTGTTATGGCTAAGATTATGAGTGAGGAAGGAGTGACGCCAGAACAACATGAATTCGTCCAGAAACAGGATTCTTATGAGAAAGTGAACGACGGGCTCGTCTTTCACTGCACAACGAGCCAGAGAAACCAAGTTGACATTCGTTTCACTGTTTGCACGCCGCATATCATCCGGTTTCGAATGTGTCCCGATAGTGAGCTAAGGAATGTAGAGGGCCTGTTGGATATCAAGCAGGAGTGGCCCGCCACCGCATTTGATGTGTCTGAAACACCCGAAACGGTCTCTGTCGATACTGGTGCTACATGTTTTGAAGTTCAGAAGAACCCCTGGAAATACGTAATATATGACCAAGCTAGGCAAGTCGTCTTACAGGAGAACGTGCGCGACCTGGATGCACACACCAACTACCGCAGCCTGCCAGTGGGCTTCACGAGCCAGGACGGCAAGTTCTGCCGATCCAACGAGACTTTTGACCTCTTCCCAGGAGAGGCTTTCTACGGCTTCGGGGAAAAATTCACGAGGTTCAACAAGCTCGGGCTGAGGATCAAGGGATGGAACACTAATCCTTACGGCGCAGGGACCGGGGAAGCGTACAAGAACATTCCCTTCTTTATGAGTACAAGGGGCTACGGCATCTTCGTCAACACTACTTACCGCGTCACATACGACATGGGTAGCCGATCTCTGATGACCTTCACCGTCATGGTGGACGATCCCAGGCTGGATATCTTCATCATTTACGGACCTAGGCTTAAGGACATACTGGCCCGATACGAGGAGATTACGGGCTGGGCGTCTCTTCCACCCAAGCAGTCCTTTGGCATATTCTGTAACCCTGGTGTGTCCGGAACGACTAGTGGCACCCCTGGTGTGCCCGGACCAACTAGTCTGGACGAGACCATTGCCATCGCCAAGAAGTTCAGGGAACTGGACATTCCCATAGACCATTTTATCGACATAATACAAATGGTACAAAAACCAGGAGACCCGACAAAGAAACAACTAGCGTGGGCGAAGAACGTATCCGAGGAGTTGGCCAAGCTGGATATCAAGACCAGCTTGTATGTGGCACCCTTGCTGAACGTGGGCTCAGAGATGGAGAAAGAGGCGAGAGAGAAAGGGTATGCCTTGACCCGGGAAGATGGTTCTCCCTATGAAGTACACCTTGGTATGAAGGTTACCGGGGAAAGAGGGGAGACAGAGTACTCCCTTGCCATGATCGAGAGGGATGATGCCTGGAGGGATCGGCACAACCGCATATTCTATGATCTTTGCCTGATGCCAGATTTCACTAATCCGGAGGCGGTAAAGTGGTGGAAAGGCAAGATAATCCAGTTCATGAAGGCCGGTTGCTTCTCTATATGGGCGACTGACTTCGGGGAAGACGTTCCTTCCGATGCTCATTATCATAACGGGCGGTCTGGTCAGGAGATGCACAACCTCTATCAACTGCTATATCAGAAGGCTTCGTTTGAGGCGGTTGCGGAGGGCACGGGGCACAGAGGACTTGTGAGTTCTCGCTCTGGTACAGCCGGCATGCAACGTTACCCCATTTGCTGGTCCGGCGATCCCAACAGTGAATGGGCAGATATGCTTATAAACCTCCGTGCAGGGCTATCCATTGGGCTTTCAGGGGTACCGTTCTGGAGTTGTAATAACGCTGGCTACTCAGCAACAGCTAGGCATCTGACCCCCGAACTGTGGATTCGCTGGTCTCAATGGTCTATGTTCACCTCACATATATATTTGCATGGAACACCAGAGACCCGCAGGGTGCCTTGGACGTTTGGCGATCGGGCTGTTGAGAACTTCCGCAAGTATGCCAAGCTAAGGTATAAGCTCCTGCCGTACATCTACTCCCAGTCGTATAAGGCCACCAAGACAGGTCTGCCAATGATGAGGGCAATGGTCCTAGAGTTCCAGGACGACCCCAACACCTACTCCATGGAAGACCAGTACATGTTCGGCGACGCCTTCCTCGTAGCTCCCGTATACACCCCGGTCAATAGACGGACGGTGTATCTACCCGAAGGCACGTGGTTCGACTACTGGGCTGCCAAGGAATACGAGGGACCCGTCACTCTCCAAGTGCAGCCTCCGTTGGAGGTACTCCCCCTATACATCAAAGGCGACTCTATCATCCCGATGGGCCCGGACATGGCCTACGTAGGGGAGAAGCCCTTCAACCCCATCACCTTGGATGTTTGGCTCTGCTCTGAAGGGGAGTGCACTATCTACGATGACGAAGAGATCGTGGAATGTCGTGCCAGACGCAAGGAGGACAGGGTGGAAGTAGATGTGAGCGCCTCTAAGAGGGCATACATCGTGAAGTTAAACAGGACTGGCACCCCGACCAGTGTTAAGTTAAACGGCGTAGAGCTACCCAGAATGTCCTCGGCTGCGGAGCTTGAGGCGTCAGAACTTGGTTGGTACTTTGCTCCGACGTTTGTAGTGTATACCAAGTTTAAAGCGCTCGGAGGGAGGTGCGAGTTGGTGTTCCGGACATAGGTTCTAGGCGTATGTAACGGTAGCTAGCAAGCGGGGATGATATTGAGGTGGAGATAACCCTCAAACTCAAAGCTGAGGTGGACAATTGTACTGAGGTAACCAAGAGTCTTAGGAAGAGGTGACAAGCTATTCTCATTCCTCATCGTGAGTTGAAATGTGAGATCCCGGCTGAATAATAAATTCAACAAGGAGATAATTAGGTGGATACCTTTAAACTGGAAAATGAAAATCTGTGTTTGGAGTTTTCCAAACCCAATGGAGTATTGGTCAGGCTCACAGCAAAAAAAAACGGGTGGGAGATTCTGAACCGCCCTCGTCTTGGGTTGTCCTTCCGCTTGATGGTACCGTTGCCAGGACGTCGCAATAATCCTGTTTATGGCGAAAAACAGCTTGTAACATCAATCAGGGTAAACCGGGAGAAAAATACGGCAACATTTTATTGGGATAGAATAGTATCTGAATATGGTGGAAGGCATGATATCCGATTAACCCTTAACGTTTGTGTAAAAGAGAAGCAAGCCGTTTTTGAGATGAAAGTCGAGAACAGCTCGGAATACATTGTAGAAAATGTGTATTGCCCATATTTGGGCGATGTGCAACATCCACCGACTGAAGAATGGTTCAAGACTTTCATCTACCAGTATGCGACTGCTCAAGAGTGGTCTTTGTGGCCAATCTACCAGAATTTGAGAGGATATTGGGGTGTAGACTATCCTACCCAGTTCGGCCAGAATAATGGCTATTGTGGCGCTCCGATGTCGCCTTATTGTCTGCTACGCAGTTCAAAGCAGGGACTTTATGCCGGGATATGTGAACCGAGTCCGGAGCTAGTTGCCTGGCATACAGAATTACGACCTGGCTATGGCAGTTCCATCGATGCACGTGTGCCTGAAGAACTAATGATTGGCGATAAGGATGTCGCTACAAGGTTTGCCGCTGTCCATATTCCATTTATACAACCTAGTGAAACCCGTGCTCTGACGCCGATTGCGCTAGAAGCGTATGAAGGTGGCTGGCAGAATGGCGTTGATATATATAATAAGTGGCGGAGCAGATGGATGAAGACGCCATCTGTTCCCTCGTGGGCCAAGGAGCCACATTCGTGGCAGCAGATACATATCAATTCACCTGAAGATGAACTCCGTATCAAATTCAAGGATCTTGTCAAAATTGGTGAGGACTGTGCACGCCATGGCATCAAGGCAATCCAACTTGTGGGCTGGAATAACGGCGGTCAGGACCGGGGAAATCCTTCGCATGACCCCGACCCACGCCTGGGTACTTTTGAGGAACTGAAAGAGGCAATTGCCAAGATACAGGCGATGGGAGTAAAGATAATACTTTACGCCAAGTTCACATGGGCAGACCGTGCTACCGAAAGGTTCCGCAATGATTTAATCAGATTAGCCATAAAGGATCCATATGGTGATTATTACCAGGCCGTCCCATATCCGTATCAAACTGCCACACAGCTACTGGACATAAATACTAGACGGCTTATTCCCATGTGTTTCTTAAGTGATGAATATCTAAAAATCTGTGACGAGGAATTTAAAAAGACGGTCGAACTGGGTGCCGACGGTATCCTTTTTGATCAATGCCAGCACCACGGCCCTGCTCTTCTTTGTTTCGATGAAAGACACGGGCATCGTTATGGTGCGCCAGTTTACGCCAATGACCGTAAGCTTATCCAAAATTTCAAGAAGCTTGTGCCAGCTGGCAAAGAGTTCCTGTTTGCCGGCGAGGCATGCTATGACTGGGAATTTGAAGTCTACCACTTGTCCTATCATCGGAGTGAAAACAAGGAACATATCCCACTATCAAGATATATGCTTCCGGATGTCCCGCTAATGACGGCTGTTACCGGCTTCAACGACAGGAATATGATTAATCAGTGCCTTATGTACAGGTACATAATCAGTTATGAACCATATAATTTCAAGGGCCGGCTAGACGATTACCCATTGACCCTTGCTTATGGCAAGCAGATGGACGCGCTGAGGTCCGAACTTCGTGAATACTTTTGGGACGGTGAGTTCAGGCATGAATGTGGGGCAACAGTGACTACCCTTGAAGGAAAACCATATCGCCCTTACGCAGTGTTTCTAAACAGGTCCAATGGCAAAGTCGGTGTTATTATTGCCAACTATGATGATAGCAAGGGTATTACCGTACGGATAAAACTTGATAACGGCACTAATCTGTCGCGTTATCGACTTGTAGATAATATAGCCTGGAATTCAACAAAAAACGGTATTACAGTTCCACCCCGTTCAGCTGCAGTGGTAATTGATTGATAAAGAAATGAGTAAGCTGATGTGAGGTAGTGCATTCTTCTAAGGTTTGAACAGTTAATCTAATTGTTGGAAATAGACTTGGAAGAGTGGTAGTTACCACATAAGTGCTCTTTTACCCCCATTCAGCTGTACTACTTGTTTTGTCATAGTTAAAATTGGCCTAAACCCCGACAATAAGACCGCTTGAAATGCGAGACTACCTGATAACTGCTCCAAGCGTTAGGTAAGACCAATCCCGTGTGCTCCAAGTCCCAGCCCCAATAACACTGATATTTTCTATATCAGCTAACTGCACGCTTTGCTCTCCTTTATTGCTTCAGCACTGAGCTGAGTCTACCAATGACTTCCACACAGCGGTTACCTTTATAGCCTGTAGGACATCTTCCTTGCTAATTCTCCCCTAAGGACCTGTTCTCGCCACAAGTGATAGATCAGCATTATTCTCTTTGGCAATCCTTTTTGCCAGTGGCGAAGCTTTTATAGCTCTAGCCCCTATTGTTTCGGGTGCTTCAACTTGTATCACCTCACTAGCCTTGACCAAAGGCTACGGAACCTCAGGTGGCTTCTCTCCTGGCTGAAGAATAAAGGCAATAGTCGTTCCCACAGCTATATCATCCCCTGGTTTCGCCATTATCTTATTTAACGTGCCCGACGCCTCTGCTTCAACCTCAAAGTTCACCTTCGCTGTTTCTAATTCAAAAATAGCCTCCCCTTTTTCCACCCTGTCCCCTTCCTTCTTCAGCCACTTGGTGATCGTTCCAGAAGTCATTGCTTCATCAATTTTAGGTAGTATCACAGCTACAGCCATATTGATACCTCCCCTAATCTTTTCTTATCTTGCTGCTGCCTCAACCGCTCTTTCACCGGAGTACTCTTTAAACTCTCTACCCATCAGTTCCAGAGCGGCCGCCCAAATGTCATGCTCGTTGGGAATGACATAGTCCTCCAACCTAGGATTAAACGGGATAGGGCAATCAAGAGTGCCTAAACGCTTAATCGGTGCATCCAAAGAATCGAAAGCCTTATCGGCAATTCTAGCCGCTATCTCAGCACCGAATCCTCCGGTCTTACAGGCCTCGTGAACTATCAGCATTCTACCAGTTTTCCTCACTGAATTTACTATTGCATCCTCATCTAAAGGTATCAGTGTTCGTGGGTCAATTACCTCAGCACTTATTTCCTCTTTTTCCAGAGTCTCGGCAACCACTAGAGCACGGTTAATCATTCGGCCGACGGCAACAATGGTGACATCGCTGCCCTCGCGTCTGACCTTTGCTTTACCCAGGGGCACCAAATACTCTTCCTCTGGAACCATACCCTTCTGACCATATAGTTTCTTTGTTTCTATGAATATCACTGGATTATCATCTCTTATGCTTGATTTAAGCAGACCTTTGGCATCATAAGGGGTGGAAGGCATAACCACCTTTAACCCTGGTATGTGAGCATATAATGCTTCCCAGGTTTGGGAATGATGCGGTCCTGCAGACATACCTCCACCGGCCGGCATTCGTATCACTAAAGGTACCTTTACCATACCACCGGTCATATATCGAATCTTCGCTACCTGGTTGAAGATTTGCTCCATAGCTATAGGACTGAAGTCGCTATACATGATTTCAGCTATTGGACGCATTCCTACTAAAGCAGCCCCTAGAGCTGCACCTACAATGGCACACTCGGCTAAAGGTGTATTTCTTACTCTCTCAGGGCCAAACTCGCTTACAAGCCCTAGGGTTATTTTGTAGACTCCGCCAAATTCGGCTACGTCTTCTCCCATAATGAAGACGGTAGCATCACGCCTCATTTCTTCCCTTAATGCTTCCTGTAGTGCCTCTCTTATGGTTATCTCTCGCATTTGAACTCTCCTATTTCCCCTCTGCAATATAGTAAATATCCTTAAGAGCCTCTTCAATATTAGGTTGAGGGCTATCGGCGGCAAATTTAACTGCCTCGTCTAGTTCTTTCTCTGTATTAGTTACGATTGCCTCAAGCTCTGGTTCAGTAAGTATTTTTTTCTGTAGAAGCTCGCCTCGAAGTCTTCTAATCGGATCCAACTTTTTCCATTTCTCGACTTCCTCTTTAGTTCTGTAGGCGGTTCCAGGATCACCTGCGCTATGCCCATAGTATCTATAGGTGTTTCCAATAATAAGCGTAGGCCCTCTACTCTGTCTAGCGTTCTCTATTGCTTTTCTAGCTACCTCGGCAACAGCCATGGCATCGTTTCCATCTACAGTTACTCCCGGAATCCCATAGGACTTAGCTCTGTCTGACAGGTCCTTAAGCTTGGTGTAGGTCTTGATAGGAGTACTCAATGCATACTGATTGTTCTCACAGACAAAGACTACAGGCAAGTCCCAGATTGCTGCTAGGCCAACACCCTCGTGAAAAGCGCCAGTGCTGGTTGCACCGTCACCAAAAAAACAAGCAACCACTCTATCTAGTTTCCGCATCTTGCAGCCTAAGGCGACGCCGGTAGCTATGGGTATACCATCGCCGACGACTCCTGTAGCCCCAAGAATATTACGATCAATCGCGGCAATATGCATTGAGCCTCCCTTACCTTTGCAATATCCGGTTTCTTTAGCGAAGAGTTCAGCCATCATTCTATCAAACCTAGCTCCCTTACCGATGATGTGACCATGACCTCTGTGGGTGGATAAAACGTAGTCATCTGCTCTAAGAAATGCACAAACTGCAGCAGGAACAGCCTCCTGCCCAATCGAAGAATGAATGAAACCAGGTAAGCCCTTACGGTATTCTAATAGCGCCCTCTCTTCAAAAGCCCGGATCCTCACCATTGTGGTATAAATTTCTATGAGTTTTGCGCTTCCTATTTCCTGCATAAAACTATCTCCTTATCTTGAGCATTAATTTAGCCTGTTTTACAAACTTCCTAGTCCATCCGCAAACCGCCATTAACGTTAATCGCCTCCCCGGTAATGTTTCTGGCCACTTCAGAACTTAGAAACAGGACAATATTAGCAACATCTTCGGGGGTTTGTGGTCTCTTTAGCGGGATTTGTTCAATCCATTCGTTCCAGAATTGCTCACGCGGAATACCTTGGCGTGTGGCTCTACCATCCAGAATTGCTTCCCACATCTGGGTGCGTAAAGTGCCAGGACAAACAGCATTCACGTTGATATTGTATTCGCCCAGCTCCTTGGCTAACGTCTGGGTAATACTGATTATAGCAAATTTTGACGCAGAATAATGAGCGAGGCCTGGGCTTCCTCTTTTGCCAGCAAGAGAGGAGATGTTGACGATTTTGCCTTGCCTGGCTGTTATCATATGTGGAACGACCGCTCGGGACATCAGGTAGGTGCCTTTGGCATTGACATCGTTAACTCGGTCCCATTCCTCCTCGTCAAGGTTAACAAAACTGGTAACTTTAAGAACGCCAGCATTATTAACCAAGATGTCTATCTTACCAAACTCATGCAATGTGGCAGACACTAAGTTTTCTGTATCAGACTTCTTGGTTACATCAGTTCTTATAGCTAATACGTTTACCCCATCGTTTGTTAACTTTTCTGCCAACTCCTGTGCATCATCAAACATAATGTCACCTATAACGAGGTTAGCTCCCTCTTTAGCAAATCCATCAACGATACCTGCACCTATTCCTCTAGCACCACCAGTCACAATAGCAACCTTACCTTTGATGCCTAGGTCCATTGAGCTTTCCCCCTTTTAATCTCTTGCCAAGAAGGACTTAAAGGCAGAGATGAGATTAGTTGCCCCAGAATCAATTTTTAGCCCCTTTCACCTGGGTGATTTTAGTGCGTGTCGTTCAGACGAGCCAGGAAAGATCCAGTTCTATTAGTTTAGCTTCTGTAGGAACCCCTGTTTTAGGATCCCAATTCATCAACCTATAATAGAGATCGCGCATCTCTTTTAATTCCTGCCGACTATAAGTTGCTCCTTGCCGAGGTCCATCTTTAATAGGCTCAAAAAATCTCTCTGGCAGCCAGTCATCTTCAGGAGTAAACCCTTCTCTCCCATTGAATACCCTAAACATATTTACTCTTCGTTCTCCCAGCTTCATTATTTCCCAAAGGCTAAGTTCCCATCCGGTTACCGCCGAAGCTACATCGGTTAAGTGAGACATCTTAAAAGTACGAACTGGTGCAAAAGCAAGAACACAAAGGCATAGAGAATCCATAAAGCTGAAGTGAAATTGGAGATAGCAGAACATTCTAATTTTTTGGTAATCCAGACCGCTGGTTTTGCATCTTTGTAAAAGGCCCAATGTCTTCATCTGCTCTACAAATACTTCGGGGGCATTGAAATCAAAATCAGTATCGTGTTCCACAACTACATGGTCAGCCCCAACAGGAGAGACGGCGTACCCCAAGCCAACCATGCCCTTGACTCTCCCATCGTGCATCCCCATTTCTAATCCCTTTACTTGGATAGCAAATTTCTCTGCTCCTTTCCCAAACCTATGGGCAGCTCTCTTAGTACCTTCAGCTAAGATGTCACCAATTCCTTCCCTTTTCGCGATCAATTCCACCATTTCTAGCATTGCATCGGCATTACCAAAGCGTAATTCCACTCCTCCTGTGTCTTTTTGGTTAATAATCCCATTTCCGTAACATTCCATCGCAAAAGCGATGGTAGCCCCAGTGGAAATAGTGTCGAGCCCGTATTTGTTGCAAAGCTCGTTACCTTTTGCTACAGCGGCTATATTACTTACACCGCAATTAGAACCTAAAGCAGCTAAAGTTTCGTACTCCGGTCCCCCATAAAGAGGGTTAACCTGATAAGGACGTTCTGCCTTCACTACTCTTTTGCACCTAACTGGACAGGCATAACAGCCTTCTCCTTTTTGAAATATGGTGGAATGCATAGTTTCCGCCGATATTGCTTCAGCTCCCTCAAAAAAACCGGTTTGAAAATTGCGGGTAGGTAACTGCCCATCCTTATTCATTCCGGTAAGAATCTCACCAGTCCCTAGATCATGAAGCCCCGCGTTTGAAGGGTTATCCATGAAATTGGTACTGAACTCTTTAGCCCATTTTAGTACTATTTCTCTATCCTTTATCTCTATTCCGCCGTGCCCTCTAGCCGCAATAGCCTTAAGGTTCTTTGATCCCATCACAGCTCCCATTCCTAGACGTCCGTTAGCATGTTTGCAGCCACTGATGATACAAGCAAACCTTACTAATTTCTCTCCAGCGGGTCCGATAGTCAAGACTTGGACTTTGTTATCACTCAGTTCCTTTTGGATAATATTTTGAGTCTCTCCGGTCGTTTTCCCCCAAACATGCGAGGCTTGCTTAATTTCTATTTTCCCATCACTAATCCAGAGATATACTGGTTCACTAGCCCTGCCTTTAACCACGATAGCATCATATCCAGCGAATTTTAGTTCAGGCCCCCAAAAACCCCCAGCCTGGGAGTCGGCGATAGTCCCAGTTAGAGGGGATTTACAAATCACGCTGTGTCTGGCGAATCCCGGAGCAGGGGTACCAGTCAATATGCTAGGAGCAAAGACAATGAGGGCTTCCGGGTCAAAAGCATCAATCTTTGGTTTCATTTCCTTTAGAAGATAATAAGCTCCCAGCGTGGCTCCACCCATATAAGTTCGGTAGAAGTACTCATCGGGCTCATCAACTCCAACCTCTTTTGTAGAAAGATTAACCTTCAGAATTTTGCCATTATATCCGTATACCATTTCAGTTTCCTCCTATCGTATTCTTTACAACATCTTGATGCGCGCTTCTTATAATAGACTCTAACCTCCACTTATGGGGGACATTAGGCAAATCTCATCCTTATCATTTACTTTTTCATTGGCATGACAAGAACGCTCGTTAAGCAATAGGTTTACTCCTAGTCCACCACCTTTATGAAATATTCTTTTCATTAGTTCCTCTTTACTATACGATTTAGCTACCCTCTCAATTACTGTAAGTACTGTATCTCCATCGTTTAATTTGACCTCAATGACTTTAGAACCGGCTATAATAGACAAGCTGCCAAGGAACCTTAACTTTACTGTCATAAGTCATCCCCAGTTTTTGGTTTACTCAGTGAAGCCTTTTTCTCTCTCACCCCGTAACGACCCACACCACCCCTCAACCTCGGATCCAGTAGGTCTCTCGCTGCGTCGCCAAGCATATTTGCCCCGTAGACTACAAGAGCTAGAGCGAGTCCAGGCCATATAGCCATCCACGGCGCCTTGAACATATAGGTGCGACCGCTGCCGCTAAGCATACCTCCCCAGCTGGGGGTCGGGGGAGGGATACCATACCCGAGGAAGCTCAGACTGGCCTCAATCAGAATAACAGTCGGCAGCTGCACACTAGCTTGGATGATTACGGGAGCCATAATATTGGGCAAAATATGTCGGGTGAGTACTTTGGTGGTGGGGCAACCAATAGCCACCGCTGCATGTATATACATATTCTCTTTGATGCCGATAACAGCGCCCCTTATTACCCTGGAACCGACGATGCCCCATCTTAGCCCCAAAACAATGATTACCTGCCACATACCCGGCCCAATCATGGAGATTAAGACCAGTAGAAGCATTAAATCAGGTACACACATCACGGTATCAACAAACCTCTGCACTATCAGGTCAAATTTACCGCCGAAATACCCGGATGGCATACCTATAATTATAGCGAGAAGCGTAGAAATAGCAACGACAGTCAAACCTATAATCACCGAGACACGAGCCCCGAAGATGACACGGGAGAGTATGTCTCGCCCCAGGTTATCTGTACCCAACCAGAACTGGGCTGATGGTGGAGCCAGGATACTTGCCGTAGGTTCGTTCACTCCATAGGGAGCTAGGAAATTGGCAAAAATACCGGTGAGAAGCAAGAGCAGAGTTATAATACCACCTACAGTACCCAACGGCTTCTCCTTCACCAGCCTTATCACGAAATCGACCAAGAAGGAGTGCCTCTTTCCCTCGGCTAATCTCTCTGATGAGCTATCGGCCACACCGGTACCCCTTTTCTAATTTTTCCTTTATTTGTAATGAACCCTGGGGTCCAAATAGGCATAGGCTATATCAACCACTAGATTGATTAACACCATGGCGACTGAAAAAAGGATCAATAATCCGCTAACTAGCGTGTAGTCTCTTTGTATGACGGCCTCTAGAATGAGGCGACCCACCCCGGGCAGGCAAAATATCTGCTCTATAATAACCGAGCCCCCAATCAGCACCGGCATCTGAAGCCCTACTATGGTGATTACCGGGATTAGCGCATTCTTCAGGGCATGCCTCATGACGACTACCCTCTCCCTGAGCCCCTTTGCCCAGGCCGTCCTAATATAATCCTGCCTGAGCACCTCCAGCATCATGCTTCGGGTCATCCTCATAGTTATCCCCGATAAAGCCATGCCCAGAACGATAGCAGGGACTATAAACATTTTCAGATTACCTATCGGGTCCTCAGTAAACGGGATAAGAAATATGGATGGTGTATAGCCCCACCATATTGAGGGGAAGACCATTACCATCGTCCCCAGCCAGAAGCCGGGGACAGCGATACACGTTATGGCAAAGCTACGGCCTATATAGTCACCCCAAGTATCCTGCCGCAGCGCTGAATATATACCTATAGGCAAGGCTATTAGTTGGGCTATTATCAAGCTCATGATACCAAGCTCAAGGGTTATTGGCCATCCCAAGGCTATCTCCTTAGCCACAGGGATTTTTCTCCACAAGGATTTCCCAAGGTTGCCTTGAAGAATACCACTGAAACTACCATCCTCTTGTGGCCAAACTCCTACCCAGCGTCCATACTGTTGAAAGATTGGTACATCCAGTCCCAAGTTGTGCTCAATGGTAGCTCTGACTTCTTCGGGCATAAAAGTACCAGTCTCAATGCACTCTGCCACCATCGTGTCTACTATAGAGCCTGGGATGAGGCGGACCATGAAGAATATTCCTAGACTGACCAGAAACACGGTGGGTATCGCTAGCAATAACCTTCTGATTATATATATACGCAATGCTCTTTTGCCTCGCCTGAAAAAGACCCTATTTGTTGATTTCCAAAACAACTACAGTGTCTATAGGGTCTGGGGCCTTATCAGGAACGCTTATCACCACATCTTTTCCTTCTTGGTTAAACTTAAGCTCGCCGTGATTTGGATCAGCCAAGAGGTGTACCCTCTTCACTTCTTTACCCACACGGGACACTTTGAGTTTTCCATCCCAAGGCCAAGCGAAAATGTGAATATACAATTTGCCATGCTTAGCTGTGCATTGATAAGGGGCGCGGGTGGTGGTTTTGGATTGGCCGTAGCCCCAGCTAGGGGTAATGGGAGAGGTAATCCTTCTCTGGACTGAGGCGGCAGTGACGGGTGGTGGTATCGGACTGGCTGTAGCCCCGTAGATGCTTTCACCGTTCACCTTTAGCCACTTGCCTACCCCCTTAAGCTCGCGCACGCAGGGTTCAGGAATGATACCTTCGCCTGTAGGGCCAATGTTGAGCAGATAGTTGCCACCCCGGCTGACGATAGTGACAAGCCATTGAACCAAGGTTCCAGTCGATTTCCAGTTATGATCGAAGCTCTGGAAGCCCCAGGTATCATTTGTGGTCGCACACGTCTCCCAGTCGCCTTCAATTATTTGCTCGGGAATCTCATTGTCTGCTAGATCTGTGTAATCGCCTAGGTTACGTAGCCCCATCCATTCCCTCCCAAGACCACCCCACCCACCTATCCTACTGTTGACGATGGTATCAGGCTGTAACTCGCGAACCAGGTGCTTGAGCTCTAAAGCTAGTTCGGGGGTTGGAGTTCCTATGTCAAACCAGATGACAGCAACTGGACCGTAGTTAGTAAGCAACTCGCGAAGTTGGGGTCCCACGTATTCCCTCAAATACTTGGAGAAGTTCTGATTCGCTGGGTCGTAGTCCAAGCTGTTCCCTACCCCGCTGGGGTGGTGCCAGTCCAGCAGTTGGGAGTAGTAGAATCCCAGCCTCATGCCCTCTTCACGGCACGCATCAGCTAACTCCCTCATGGGGTCACGCTTAAACGGGGTTGCCTTAACAATATTATAATCAGTAAACTTCGTATCCCACATGCAGAAACCATCCACATGTTTGGCAGTGGGGATCATCCACTTCATTCCTGATTCCCTAGCAAGTTGAATCCACTCCTTCGCGTTAAACCTGACGGGATTGAATTTTTGGGTGAGTTGTTCATACTCCTTGACAGGGATTTTGTCACGGTACTGTATTAATGAGCTTATTCCCGAAGTGGGCGTGCCTTTCCACATTCCAGCCGCCAGAGAGTAGAGACCCCAATGAATGAACATGCCAAACCTCGCCTCACGCCACCAAGCCATCCTCTTGTCCTGCTGTTCCTTAGTTTCTTCAATCACATTAGCCATTTTCTTTCCTCCTTCTTTATTGTTTTGTGATTATATAATGGCGTAACCATAATAAAAAGCTCATCCTCTATTATTGGAGGCAGGGGGCTCATCCCGAGCCCCCTAGTTCTGTTAACCTTTTTGTCCTCGCCATTTTTGGCTGCCGCTATAACTAATATCCCATCTTGGCCTTTAAGTCCTTATCAAGCCAAACTTGGGCCATGGGAGGTTGGGTTATACCAATATCGTTTACCTCACCCCAGTAATTCTTTATCCACGGCCACCAACAGCACCGATAGATAGGCTCACCTATAGGTATATAGAGACACTCATCTTTTGTAATTAAGTTTAGCTCTCTTAATATGGCGTCAAGCTCAACCGGATCAATCGTTTCTGATGCCTGATTAAGCTTCTCTATAAAAGACTCGTCAAACCACATAGCGCCATTCGATCCCCCCCACCCACCATGACCGTAACTTCCGCGAAGTATGGTTAGCGGAAGTGAAGGCATCCCACCACCCATGATCATGTCCCCCCACCCACCATAAGTAGTTTGTAGGTTAGAGAAGGCAGAATAATCTATTACGTTTATTTTAAGCGTAATGCCAATCTTACTCCACTGGGCTGAAAGCATCTCTGCTGCCTCTACCAAGTCAATCATGTCTTTAGTAGTAACCTCAACCGTAAAGCCATCGGGATAAGCATCTAGAATTATCTCTCTTGCCTTCTTGGGGTTATACTTATAAAGCTCCCGGGTTGAGGCAGGAAGTTCTTCTAGTGGGATGTAGCCAGGACTTCCTTCCGATACTGGCCATGAATACCAATAGGCCTCGGTGTACACAGCCTTCGCTATAGCAGGAAGGTCTGCACCCATCATAGCAGCCTGCCGTATTTTCTTATCAGCGAAAGGCCCTTTGTCAGCCCTCATCGAGAAAACACTCTGAAAACCGCTGACTGGGGCTGTTAGTAGCTCAGAGGGTAAGGACTCCATATACACCGGGCGAGCTTGCTGGTCTAAGTCAATCTTCCCTGTCCGTAGGGCGGCTATCACGGTAGATTCATCGGCGATGACAGGATTGACAAGCTCATCTATAAACGGAATTTCATATTCCTTACCATTGATGGTTGTCTTTCTCCAGTAATTAGGATTCCTTTTGAAGCTTACATAGGAGCTGGGGACATACTCCTTCATTATCCATGGACCAGTGCCAATCAAGTTATTATAATCCATGGCGCCGGCTTCTACCACTTCAGGAGGATATTGGTCAGTACCCCATCCGTTAAGTAACCACCACCACTCAGAATTGTATCTACTAGTTTCAATAACAACAGTGTATTTGTCTGCGGCGTATATGGTCTTTTCCACTGGGGTCTTTATAAAGCCAGCACCTACTAGGCCTGAGCCCCTCGGGGAGTTATATAAGCGCCTTAGGTTGAATACACAATCATCGGCAGTATATTCCCTGGGCCCTTCCATTACCCCTGGATTTATGCTCTCACCCGTCCAATAAACACCCGGGCGTATGTGGAAGACTATACTATCGATGCTAAGATCCCAACTTTCGGCCAAAGCGCCTGTCAAAAATTTATAAGGTACAACCCAAGAGTTGCCAAAGCCATATTCATTAGTGCCTCTCGGTCCATACTTCTCTACGTTTCCCCTCATTAGGTGTTCCACAACGGCGGTAGCATACCATATTCCGGTCCCTCTACCCATATCAACCATGTCCGCACCTCCTGCAGAGGTCCCCATTTGGTAGAAATAGATGACCTTGCCGCCATATTGTGGCTCACCTGCTTTTGGCACCACCACCTCCTCCTCCTCCTCTTCTTCTCCTGGTGTTACTACCTCCTCCTCTTCTTCCTGCTCTCCTGGTGCTACTACCTCTTCCTTAGCACAGGAGGCTAGCACTAAACTTACCACCAGCAAGCAACTCATCAACATCCACAAAATCTTCCGCTTCATTTAGTTTTTCCTCCTTAATTTTGTATTATCGCTCTACTACCACCTTACCTAAAGTTTTGTCCCATAGGTATTAACCTCCTTATTGCGGCAGGATGCTAACTCCGATTACAGTCATGGCGCCTCACGGGGCGGGAAATGAGCGGGTAGAATCTTAAAGACCCGACCATGATTTCCCGAGCACCCTGCCGCAAATTATTAAAACTTTTCACTAGCTAATCTTCTGAGATATAGAAAAGGTCATCAAGTTTATATCCAGGAAAGGCTTTTATCGCTCCGACAATAAACCTTTCATGGATGCCGCGCTCCCCTTTTCTCACCCGGTAAATCAAGTCTTGAGATACTTCCATCGTCCGGGCTAAATCAACCAAGTGTTGATATTTCCCGTTACGTAAGTCAAAAACCCTTGTCTTTAGTTTCATTGCCCTCTCACCTGCCCTTATTCTCTTAGGTAGCTGCTTTCATCCACCTTCTTTTCAGGAGCTTGCCTTTTTCCCCAGAAGGCTCAACTTCACCACTTATTCTAAGGTAGAGCACTAACCCCGATTACAGTTATGGCACCTCACGGGACGGGGGTTTGAGCTTCTTGCTAAAAACTCAGCTATAATTTCCCAAGCACCCTGCCTCCTTTTTTATAACTTATATCACTAAATATTAATTTAGTAGCCAAAAGGATGCCTGCCCGCAAGGGGGGCTTTCCTTTTGTCCTTCTGAGCGGAGGGATGCCAAGGTAGGCTTTGCAGTAAGAACTTTAGAGGCGAGGTGGTGGGTACCTTTTAAGTCGATTTTAATATTATCTTTGCACAGGGTAAGTACGTATTGCCTCAAAATAAAGTGTTACCGAAACCTCACAAGTTTTGACTTTCTTCTGCTGGTAGATAGGACGTTCTGCCAGCTTCCATAGGCACTCCAGGTTCTCATTGATATGCTTCAGAATAAGACAGGGTTCAGATAGTGATAGGTTGATGCCAGCTCCTGCTGTTTTGCTTCTGTAAGCACCCCAGAGCGAAGTAACCTTTGATAAGGCGTTTGTGCCGTGTCATAGACCTTGTGTACCTT
>Ga0172364_10001597_pt1 | contig 17616 bp, 16 predicted proteins | sample LakKivSesite10cm_FD_114545 | JGI IMG/M metagenome (GOLD analysis project Ga0172364, IMG submission 114545) | Sediment microbial communities from Lake Kivu, Rwanda - Sediment site 10cm | ecosystem: Environmental > Aquatic > Freshwater > Lake > Sediment | place: Rwanda: Western Province, Lake... | reverse complement strand
CAAGGAGCAAGGAGCAAGGATACGTGAAAAGTAATTTATCAATAAAGTACTGCCCCTATTGTGGTAATAAATTAACCAAAAAGATGTTAGAAGGAAGAAAAAGATTATTTTGCCCAAAATGTGAAAAGATATACTATGAAAATCCCACTCCGGTGGTAGCAGTGGTAGCCAGAGATAATGAAGGTAAGATATTGTTAGTCAAAAGAAAGATAGAGCCCGGCAAAGATGAATGGGCTTTACCGAGTGGATTTATGGAGATAGAAGAGACTCCAACTCAGGCAGTTTTAAGGGAATTAGCTGAGGAGACTGGATTAGAAGGAAAATTAAAAGGCTTAATAGGAGTTTATTCTAATAAAAGTACAATCCATGGTTATCTAGTAACCATAATCTATGAAGCAGAGATTATGGGCGGGAATCTTTATGCCGGTGATGATGCAGAGGAAGCGGGGTTTTTTACTGTTGATCAACTTCCTCCCCTTGCATTTCAATCCCATCGTGAAGCGTTAAAGAAAGTTTTACACGAATAAATGAAATAATAAAATAATTTATTTTTATAATATTTATCATTTTAAAAATAATAAAAGAGGAGGTAAAAATAATAATGAAAGAAGTGAACTTTTATAAAATAAAGGACTTAAAACCTAAAGAAGTGATAAACGGTTCAACCATAAAGACAGTAGCAAATGAACATTCAATGTTTACCTATTTTGAATTTGGCCCCAATCCGGTTATGCCTAAACACAAGCATCCACACGAACAAATTTCTTTAGTTATGCAAGGTTCAGTTAAAATGACTGTGGGAGGGCAAACTAAGACTTTGAAAACAATGGAAGGAGTAGCAATCCCTCCTAATATTGAACATGAAGCTATAGCTTTAGAGCCAGATACTAAAGTATTGGATGTTTGGTATCCCTTAAGAAAAGACTATCTTTAAAAAATGAAATTAAAACAAAAAAGAAGGAGATACTAAGATTTGAAAATATTAGCTTTAGATTTTGATGGAGTAATTGTAGATAGTGTTTTGGATTCGCTTTTTATTGGTCATAATGCCTATTTAAGACTTTGTGGCCAGGGGAAAAAGAAGAATTTTGGTGGTGAACTCTTTACTTTTGAAAATTGGGAAAAAATTGAAAAAAAGTATCACGAAGAAATAAAATATTATCAAACTTTAAGACCTTATATTCGTGGAGCCACTGACTATGGTTTAATCCAGAAATTAATGGAGGAAAAAAAGTTTATTAAGAATCAAGAAGAATTTGATAATTATAGAGAAACAGTAGTGTTTGATTTCGAAGCTTATGAAAGAGAATTTTATCAAGAACGAGAAAGACTACAAAATATAGATTATAGAGCTTGGTTTAATTTAGAACCACCATACCCCAAGATAATACAGGGGATGAAGAAATTATTAGACGAGGAAATTAAAATTGTTATTGCTACCTCTAATAGAAGAAAAGCAATTGCTAAGTCTTTCACTCCTGAATATTTTGGTTTTACTATTGACCCAAAAGATATTTTAGATAAGAGGTTTGGAGAAGATAAATCTGAGCAGATGAGACAGATTGTAAAATTATATCAAGTCAAGTTTGAAGAAATATACTTTGTAGATGATCAAATAAATCATTTGATTCAGACCAGACCTTTAGGAATAAAAGTAATTTTAGCTGGATGGAGCTATGCCACTGAAGCTCAAAAAGAGGAGGCCCGGAAACAAGATATTCTTGTTATAGAGAGAGAAGAAGATTTTTACCCTCTAATTAAAAATGCCTTAAGGGAAAAAATTTGAAAGGAAATATCATTCTAATCTCGTAGGACAGGCGTCCCCCGTTTTCACGAGGGCAGGCCCACCTGTCCAGCTTGAACACAAAATATAATTTTATATTTGTCTGTTAAAATATTTGATAAAAGTAAAAAATAAAAAAAGGAGAAAAAGATGAAAATAGTTGATTATAAAGAAGTTAAAGCTGAACCCGTAGATTTTGAAGAGGTAAAAGATGTTAAAGTAAGATGGCTTATTTCTAAAAAAGATAAAGCTCCGAACTTTGCTATGAGACTGTTTGAAGTTAGTCCGGGAGGTTATAGTCCTTTACACACGCACAAATGGGAACATGAGGTTTTTATTTTAGAAGGAGAAGGAGTTGCCACGGATGGAGAAAAAGAATGCATGGTGAAAAGTGGAACAGTAGTCTATGTGGCCCCTGAAGAGAGGCATCAGTTTAAGAATACCGGTTCTGATACACTAAAGTTTTTATGCCTAATTCCTATAAAAAAATAAAATTAGCGTATAGCGTATAGAAAAGATGAAGCTAAAAAAGTAGGGGCGTATTGCATACGCCTTTAAAGTGTAAAACCAAAACTCAAAATTTAAAACTTTTTCGTATAATGTTTTGTTTTTGTGTAGATACTGTGTTAAAAGTCAACCCGCAAACTCTCCTTTAGACGCTATATTTTATTTTAAATATTTTAAAGATTTTAGGTAGCAACATATTCTGTCTTGTCTCTATACATTGCATGAGCTATTAAGAGTATCTTTCTCATAGAAGCAATTATGGCTAATTTTTTAGGTTTATGATGAGCTAATAATCTTTGATAAAATATTCTTATTTTTCGATTATGTACAGTTGCACAAATGGTAGGCAAATAGGGTATTTTACGGTATATTCCCTTACCGTTTTTACTGATCTTAACTTTACCCTTTACCGAGGTTCCAGATTCTCTTCGGGTAGGATCTAATCCTACTAAAGCAGTTATCTGGGCCCGGTTTGTACCTTGATAGGTTTTAAATAGAGTAAGTAGGGCAAGGGCCGTCTTTTCTCCTACCCCAGAGATAGTAAGCAGCCTCTGGTAATCTTCTCTTAAGTTCTGGTTTTGCCTAATGTATTCTTTAATATCATTAAAGATCTTATCTTCTAACCTTTTAGCCCTTATTAGCTCTTTTTTAATAAGGGCAATAAGTTGCTTGTCTCGTAGGCTCTCTAAGTGATTAGATAAAGCTACTCTCTGTTTTACGGCAAATTCATAACTAGTAAGATAAGAAGCTAAGGCCTTGGCCTGTTGGTCTATTTCAGGTATCTTGATATCCTTTGCCTCAATAAGCTTATGGAATTGATAGATAATTTGAGCATCAATCTTGTCAGTCTTGGGGCGTATATCCAGTGCCCGGGCAAAATTATGGCTTTTCTTAGGATTTACCATATAAGCCTTGATACTATTTTCGGCACAGAATTCTTTTAAGTATTGTGAGTATATGCCAGTTGATTCAAAGATAATAATCAGGTCTGAAAAGTTGTATTTCTTTTTCAAGTATTTTTTAAAAGATTTCAACCCTTCTTTATTTATAAATTTTAAATCCTTTTTGCCATTAAATACTGATAATACTTTCTTTGAGACGTCAATTCCGATATAATACATTATGAAACCTCCTAATGATTTTTAGGAGAGTTTGCGTTGGGTCGCCCTTCTATAACTTAACCTTGTATTAACGCAAGCTGAAATATATTATATTTCGCTTCTGATACTGTCCAAGATTGTAGGAGGGCGGTCCATCTACACAGCGAGCTAATCATTAAAAAGATAATGATCGCTCCAGGGGGCGGATGACCTAATCAACTACAAACTCTTCCAGTACCATACTAACATATTTAGTTAATAATTTAGATATTCTTATCGTACAAGGGGGCGGATTTATCCGCCCCGGGAAATGAGAATTTTTGTCATTGCGAGCTCCGATTTATCGGAGCGTGGCAATCTCGGTATTAAGATTGTTTCCCCTGCTTTCGCAGGGGTAGGCTTACTAACGTTCGTAATGGGATTCTAAATTATTGCGGGTTCGATGAATCGAACCCCTACCCCATACTAATTTTGCTACTGTCTTCTGACTTATGGATTCTTTTTACCTGAATATATAACTCCATCAGTGGTTATTCAGTAACTGTAAATTCAATTATTGCTTCAGTGGTCTTTTGAGAAAAGACATCTTTTAAGACTAATCGAAATTTATAATTACCGACAGGGAAAGGAGAGGTTTGAGTAATAGTATTATTAATAAAAAGGTCAAAATTTCTCGAATGAGACGTTATATGGTAATCCAGAAAATCTGTTTGTCCAAATAATACATTATTATCTTTATCTAAGATGTAAATATCTTCTTTTAAATATATTTCATAAAGGTCTTTTTCAGTCTCCTTAATAGTATAATTTTTTGCTTCGCCATAAATGAAGAAAGTTTCACCTTGAGCAAAAGTTGTATTTCCTCGGGGAGTATACATACCAAAACCCCAAGCTTCTTCTTGCGTAAATGATACCTTGACAAATTCTAAATCAGCCTTACCTTTAATAAGCACCAACGCTTCTTCTAACTCTATCACTGCTTCATTATATTTGTTTTCATCAAGATATTTCAAAGCCTGATTAATGTGTTCTTTTTCTTCACTGGCAAAAGAAAACACACTGATACTGCTCATCATAAAAATCAATACCAATCCTAAAAAAATAGTTTTTTTAATTGTTTTCACCTTTACCACTCCTTTTATATATTTATTTTTGCTAAAATTTTTATAATTATACTATTTTATTTTAAATTAATCTACCCTAAAAAAGAAATTCACTTTCTTGGGTTAGATAAATTTATTTTAAAAAAGAGTTTGAATTGCAAATTGGTTTAAACTATAATTAATTTATAAAATTAATAGAAAAAGATATTAATAAATTAATAAGAATATAGGACTTTTTATAAAATTATGAAATGTAATTTAGAAAGATAGGAAGGAAGAAACAATGGAATGTAATATGGCAAAAAATAAAGCTAATTGCTCTTGCACTTATGAGCCCTGTAACAGAAAGGGTAAGTGTTGCGAATGTATTACCTATCACTGGAGAATGGGTGAACTCCCCGGCTGTCTATTTCCTCCTGGGGTAGAGAGAACTTACGACCGTTCTATTGAAAAATTTATTGAAACTTATAAATAAATTCGTATCTCGAATCTCGTATCTCGTGAAATAGAATAGAATTCAGAAGCCAGTAACCAGAATAAATTAATATCACGTATCGCGTATCTAGTATTGCGTGAAGAAAATAATTCAGAAGCCAGAGTTAGGGGCAGACCTTGTGTCTGCCCCTAATGAGTACTGTGTTGTAGGGGCTCGATTCATCAAGCCCGCTGCTAAAAAAATTACCAAGACACTCGGGTCGGATAAATCCGACCCCTACCCCTCATACTGAAAGTCTAATTGGGTATAAAGGGGCGTATTGCAATACGCCCCTACAATAACTGGTAAATAAAAAATTGATTATTGATTTAATGAATTAATATACAGGTGGGCTTGTCCTCGTGAAAACGGGGAACGCCTGTCCTACGAGCAGACACAAGGTCTGCCCCTACGACTTATTCACTAACGACTAATTTAATTGGTAAATCGGCCAATTGGTGAATTGGAGAATATTTTCACGGTATTCTAATTTTATTTAAGGGCCAGAAAACTATCCAGGCTTTACCGACTACATTCTTCCGGGGGACAAAACCCCAATATCTACTATCACTGCTATTTGGTCTATTATCTCCCAGGACAAAGAAAGAATCAGCAGGAACTATTTTAGGGGGCATATCCTCATATGATCTATATTTTACATAAGGTTCTTCTAACTCTTGGTCATTTACATATATTTTACCATCAGCTATCTCTATTTTATCACCGGGTATGCCGATTATTCTTTTAATATAATTACGTTTTATACCTATAGGCGGTCGGAAAATGACTATTTCATTTCTCTCAGGTGATTCGAAACGATAACTAATCTTATTGGCGATGAGTCTTTCTCTATCATGCAGGGTGGGTTCCATAGAAGCACCTCTTACCACAGTGACTTGACCTATGAAAGTAATAATTATAAATGCAATTATTCCGGCACTAATTACTGTTTCTAACAGTTCCCTAAGCATAGATTTTTTCCTTTTCTTGATATCTTTCTTTAGAACTTTGGTTTTTTGGTCATTTTTTTTCATCTCTGCCCTCTTTCTGGTTTCTAATATTTAATTCAAGATATTTAATTATTAAAATTCTATTTTAAAAAATTAGTCGATTACCATTTATTTTAACTACAAAAATTATTATAACACATTTTTTATAACTTTATAAAAGATTTTTATTATATCCTGTATCTCGTGAATCGTATCCTGTAATATAACGCATAGCGGGTAGCGTTTAGCGTATAGTATTTATAGCGAAAAGCTAAAAACGCAAAGAGCAAAATCATAGCTCAAAACTTAAAATTAAAGAACTATTTTTAATTATGGTTTTGCGCTTACCCGCTTTTGCGGGCACAAGTTTCGTTTTAAGTTTTTAGCTTAATCAAGAGATTACCACGATCTGATAAATCAGAGCTCGCAATGACTATTTATACTAACGACTATTTTATTTAATGTTTGCCAAAGCGTATCATTATGGTTATAATTATAGAGAATTTTGTATAAGGAGAGAATAAAGATTAAGACCATTATTTTTGATTTAGACGATACCCTGGTAAAAACTTCTAAATTATATGACCAGGCAAGAGAAGAATTTTCCTTGCTTATGGAAAATTCTGGCTTTAAGAAGGAAAAGGCGTTAGCAAAACTTGATGAGCTTGACATCAGAAATATACATCAATATGGTTTTGTGAAAGAAAGATATCCTTATAGTTTAGGGAAGACCTATGAATATTTTTCCCAAAAAAATGGGAAAGAGATTATCCCTGAATTAAAGAAGAAAATTGAGGAACTGGGATGGCAGGTTTTTAGGCAGATTCCCGAATTAGTTGATGGTGTTTACCAGGTATTAGATACCTTGAGCCAGAAGTATTTTTTAATTTTAGCCACTTTAGGAGATCCCCAGATCCAGGAAAAGAAGCTAAGATTGACTGGTTTAAAAAAATACTTTTCAGTAATCTATGTCTTGAAGTATAAAAATGTGGAGGAGTATCAGATTATTTTAACGGAACATAAATTAGATAAAAAAGATACCTGGATAGTAGGCAATAGTGTTCGTTCAGATTTGAATCCTGGTTTAAAGCTGGGTTTAAATTGTATCTTAATTCCTACCGTAACCTGGAAATTTGAGGAAGAAGAACCTCTCTTGGAAAAATATTTAAAGTTAAACTCTTTGGTGGAAGTATTGAATTATCTTTAGGTGAAAGAATAACCAGTTGATGGGCAAATTAAAATACCCGAGATATTTAAATATAAAAGAAGAAGAATTTGATAGAAGGATTGAGAAGGCTTATAAATTACTATCCCCTTGTGAGGTGTGTCCTCATAAATGTAAAGTTAATCGCCTAGAGGGAGAACGAGGATTTTGTCGTTCGGGCGAAGAGGTGATAGTCTCCAGTTATAATGCCCACTTTGGGGAAGAACCTCCTTTAGTAGGGAATTTTGGCTCAGGCACAATATTTTTTACTAACTGTAATTTAAAGTGTGTTTATTGTCAGAATTATCCCATAAGCCAGTTAGGAAATGGCAATAAAGTTATTTTACCAGATTTAGCTAAAATTATGCTTGCTCTACAGAAAAGAAGATGTCATAATATTAACCTGGTTACTCCAACTCATTTTGTACCCCAGATATTAAATAGTCTTAAATTGGCTATTAAAATGGGTTTACACATTCCCATAGTTTATAATACTAGTGGTTATGATTCTGTAAATACCTTGAATTTACTTGATGGTGTCGTGGATATATATCTTCCTGATGCCAGATATGCTGATAATGAGATAGCCAGGAAATATTCATCTGCCCCTGATTATTTTGAAATAATGAAGAAAGCATTAAAGGAGATGTACCACCAGGTGGGGGATCTGGCCTTAGATAAGGCCGGGGTAGCTCGGTCAGGTTTAATTGTCCGACATTTAGTTTTACCAGAGGGTTTAAGTGGTACCAGAAAGATTATGCAATTTATTGCCCGGGAAATTTCTCCTCATACCTATATTAGTCTGATGGCTCAATATTTTCCGGCTTATCAAGCTGGGCAATTTCCTTCTCTATCCAGGAGGATAAATAGAGAAGAATATCGGGAAGCGTTACAGGCTTTTAAGGAAGAGGGATTAGAAGATGGATGGTTCCAGAAAGATATATGAAAATTATTAATAGAAAAGAGAACAAGTAAGTATGAAAAGTATCCCAGCAGAAATATATTTATTAGGGGTAGTAGTTATTTGGGGTTCTACTTTTGCCATAATAAAAGGTATCCTGGACCAGATTATGCCTTTTACTTTTTTAGCTTGCCGATTCTTTTTAGCAGCTTTTATTTTATGCGTAATATTTTGGAAAAGGTTAAAAAATATTGACCAGATAATTCTCAGGAGAGGATTCTTAATCGGAATTTTTCTCTTCTTAGGCTATACTTTTCAAACTGTAGGTTTAAAATATACTACCGCTACCAAAGCTGGATTTATTACCGGTTTGTCTGTGGTTTTAGTTCCTTTTATCTCTTATTTTTTTATCAAAGAGAAAGTTTACCGAAATTCAGTTATAGGGGTAATTTTTGCGGTTATTGGATTATGGTTTCTCAATTATAATGGTAGCTTTAATTTTAATTTTGGTGATTTTTTAGTTTTATTATGTGCAATGTCATTTGCTATGCATATTATATCTGTAGGCTTATATGCTAAAAAGATGGATTATGTCTTATTGGTCATTGTTCAATTAGCCACAGTTTTTATATTATCTTTATTAATGGCTCTGTTTTTTGAAATACCGGAAATTCATTTATCCTATCCTTACAATGTCTGGTGGGGCATTGTATTAACTGGAATATTTGCTACCGCGCTGGCTTTTTATATGCAAAATAGATTCCAAAGATATTCTACCGCTACCAAGACAGCGATTATATTTTCCGGGGAACCTATATTTGCGGCAATCTTTGCCTACCTTCTCTTGGGAGAGAAAGTAGGTCTTATCGCCTGGATAGGAGGATTGTTGATAATTTTTGGTATGATTATATCTCAAAGGGAGAGAACAGAATAGTTAGGGAAAAACCCCTGAAACCCTCAATTATTTATTTTTCTTCTTCTATCATTATCTTTACTTCTTCCGGCTTTTTAGGGATTGTTTTAGGAAGATCTCCCTTCTTTTCATAGACTTTTTCCCAGAAAGGTTCACTTAGTTTAGCATACTCTTTAGAGTATTGATCTAAATGTTCTTTGCAATCACTTAATATTGTTTCTGCATTTTCATGAGTAGGGTAAGGTTGACATTCTTTATAAATTTCCCTTAAGACTTCAGGATGATCAATAATCATACAGGGCATCATTAAATTTTTACCATAGGGCTGTCGGGCTCTTATTGCTTTAAACAAAGGAGAACTTATTGCCTCCTGCAAAGAAGAGTTTCTGATATTGTGAGTAGCGAAGTGGGTAAATACACAGGGTTCGATATCCCCTTTTACATTTATATGAAAATAGTTACGTCCCCCAGCAATGCAACCACCTACATGCATGCCATCATTCCAGAAATCTCCAATAAAAACCGGATATCTGTTTCTAAGGTAATTTACTCTTCTCCAGCCATAGAGTCTCTGTTCGGGAGTCTGCATTAAATCTACATCAGGTTTTCTGCCAATAGGAATATAAGTAAAGTACCAACCGAAAATGCACCCTTTATCGTTTAATAATTTCATAAGTTCATCACTATATATAACTTCGGTATTGTATTTAGTGGGAGTACCAGAAAAACCAAAAATTACTCCTGCCTCTCGGAGATTATCCATGGTTTGCATTATATTTTTCCATACTCCCTTACCTCGACGGTGGTCAGTTTCTTCTTCAAATCCTTCTATACTTATGGCCGGGGCAATATTTCCTAATTCTTGTAGTTTAAGAGTCATATCTTTATCGATAAGTGTTCCATTGGTATAAGCCATAAAAGCTGCATCATTATGTTTTTTATAAATATCCAGCATATCTTCTCTTACGAAGGGTTCACCACCAGAGATGGTAAAGAAATTAGTACCTAATTCTTTAGCTTCAGTGACAACTTTATCAACTAATTCAATAGGAAGGTCATCCTTTTTAGAATAATCTCCAGCATAACAGCCGGTACATTTAAGATTACATCTCATAGTAGGGCTGATAACTATAGTGGCAGGTGTGGGGATATTTAGCTTCTTTTCCACTTCAGCTCTTCTTTGAGGGCCAAGTAGTAGGTAGTTGACTATGAAATTTAAAACCATTCTATCCCGATAATTGGGATGGATTTCTTTTAAGGTTTTTTGAGCTAAGATATATGCTGGGGCTTTATCTTGAAATGATTTTCTTACCTTCTGTATTTTCGTTTTATACTGAGGAGCAATTCTTTCTGCCGCATAGGTCAGTCGAATAAGATTTTCATCAGAAGCATTGATTAAGGCTTTCATAATAAGGTTTACGGTCTGTTTGGTGGTGTAATTTTTAAATTTTTCAATATAATCCATGACATTTTCCTCCTGTCTCTAATAAAAATTATTTTGAAAAATTTAGTTTTGATTTTTTTTATTTATTTCATCCAAAGTTTCTTTTAAGAAATCTAATAAAGAACCTTGTTCTTTATTATCCATTGAAGAAATATATTGATTGTAAGTTTGAATATAATCAGCATATTCGTCTAAATTATTATTTCCAAATGTCGTGGGAACTTTATCAATATATTTTGCCAGCACTCCTAAACACATTCCCGCAAAGACGATTAGGGCTAATTCGGTATAGGTGTTTGTGGTAGTTGTAGGAGGCATAATCTGACTTATTAACTTTATTTCAGCTATCCCTTCAGTAATTTTTTTAACCAGAAGGATTAAAATAAGTAAGACGCAGGCGCAGAAAATAAAGGGAGACTTAGATTGCAAGGCTTCTTTAAGAAGATCTCTTATGTTGAGTTTTCCTTTAAATTCATCAAATTTTTGGGCAATCTCTTTTTTTAATCTGTTTAGCTCAACAATATTTGACGAGATTTTTTGTTTGGGAAGGGCAAAAATGTCGTATCCTTTTTTAGTAGGATAGAAGGTTATAGTAGAGCGTCCTAATTTACTCCATTTATAATTGTCTGATTCTGGTATTATATATTCTACTTCCAGGAAGCCTTCTTTCTGGAGCAATTGTAATATATCATAGGCGGTCCATTTGCTTACTCCCATTTTTTGGGCAACTTCTGAATAATGAACAGAAGAACCTTTTTGCTTATATAAATCTATTAGGATCTCTAAAAATTCTTTTTGTCTTTTAGTTATTTTCATAAGCCCAATCTCCCAAAAGACCCAAAAAGTAATTTAAAAAAAATTAAAACTTTGTAAATTCATTATATCACTTAAAAATAATTTTGCAAAATTTTTTAGAAAAGATTGATAAAAAAAGATTGTGAGAAAAATGCGAATGTGTAGGGGCGTATTGCAATACGCCCCTACCGCGGCATTCCGTGGCATAATCTATAATACTTAATTTGAATAATTTTTTGTTAAAATGAAAAGTGTCAAAAAGTCAAAAAGTCAAAAAGTCTGTTGACAAAATATGTATTTCATATTAAAATATAGAAAACGTTTTCTATTATTAAATGGTGAATAAATATGAGAGTAACAATAAATGATGTAGCAAATATCGCAAACGTTTCCATTACTACAGTCTCCCGTGTCTCCAGTGAAAGTAAAGGTGTATCTGCAAAGACCCGCAGACGAGTATTGAATGTAATAAAAGAATTGGGCTATTCCCCTTCTGCCATGGCCAGTGGTTTGAAGACTCGACTTTCTAAAAGTATTGGAATTGCTGTACCAGATACCATTGGGGATTTTTATGGGGAGGTAATAAACGGGATAGAATCAGTCGCCACAGAAAATGAATATAACCTGGTAATTTCATTAAATCATCATATCGTTAGAGAAGAGCTGTCAGCAGTAAATTTTTTCAAGGCAAAGAAGGTTGATGGTGCTATATTGGTTACCACCAGCGGAGATGATGACTATATTAGTTTTTTAATAGAAGAAGGCTTTAATATTGTATTATTAGATAGAGACCCTCATGGCTTAAAAGTTGACACAGTAAAGATAGATAACTTTCGGGGTGGATATATCGCAACAGAGTATCTCTTGAATTTAGGACATTCTAATATTTTATTTGTTAAGGGAGTTCCTTATATTGATTCTTCAAAAGAAAGATTTAACGGCTATAAAAAAGCTCTAAAAGATAAGGGAATGAAATTTAATAATGATTTCATTCTGAGTGGAGATTTTTTAGTGGATAGTGGATATTTAAGTGTTAAGAGATATTTGGAAGAACACGGCTTGAATTTTACAGCCATCTTTGCGGCAAATGATCAAATGGCCATAGGAGCTATTAAAGCTTTAAATGATAAAGGTATAGTTGTTCCAAATGAGGTTTCTATCGTTGGATTTGACAATAGTTATATTTCGCCATATGTCATTCCTCCACTCACTACTATAAAACAGAGGAGAGAAGAGATGGGTAAAGTGGCAGCTGAATTGCTTTTAGATAGAATATCTTCTCAGAACAAAAAGGAAAGAACTCCGCGGCAGATAATCATTCCAGTAGAATTAATCAAGCGGGAATCTGCAATTTCTCTCTCTTCAAAACAGAGGAGGTGATAAACCCGGATAAAAGATTTTATGAGAGTATTAAGTTTATTTTAAGAAAGAAAAGAGTTCAAGTTAAAGGAGGAGATTAAGAAAATGTTTAAAAAAATCGTATTGCTAGCATTGGTAATAGTTTTTCTCTGTGTAGGAATGGTTTGGGCTGAAGAGACTATAATCTTTTGGACTATGCCTAATGCTCCTGATGAGCCGTATCTGTCTTGGCTAGAGAAAGCAGCAGCTGATTTCAAAGCAGAGACCGGTGTTACCGTTAAATATGAGATAGTTGGTTGGGGTGATGCATGGCCTAAGATATCAATGGCACTTATAGAACCAATATGTGATGTGTCTCAAGTAGGCACTACTTGGAATCCACAATTTGCTGCTACTGGCGGATTGGAGCAGATTGATATCAATGAGTTTGATGGGGCAGATAGCTTTATGGCTGCAAACTTAGAGTCCTGTAGCTACAAAGATGGTTATTATGGTGTTCCCTGGTTTGCAGAGACAAGATGTCTATTCTATAATAAAGATATGTTTAAGGAGGCAGAGGCGGTCCCCCCTACTACCTGGGGAGAACTAGTACTTGCTGGTGAAAAAATTAACGCGAAATTTGGAGCAGGTAGGGCATTTGCTATGGCTGGGACCAATGCTTGGGATCTATTGCATAACTGGGCTATACTTTTATGGCAAGCTGGAGGTAGCCTATTGAGTGTTGATAATAAGAAAGCAACCTTCAATAGCGCTGCGGGCGTTGAAGCAATGAAGTGGTATGTTGATTTAGTGAGGAGGGGATTAGCGGATCAAGCCTGCGCTGAATACAACCAACCACAAGCTGATTCTGCCTTTATAAATGGAAATGTTGCTATGTGTTATATGGGGCCATGGAATATTGCAAATATTGAGAATGAGAATCCTGATTTGAATTATGGTGTTATTGAGCCTCCACAGGGTCCAGCTGGAGGAGCCTCTTTCTCAGGTGGAAGCAACTTAGTCATTTTTGCCAACAGTCAACACAAAGAAGCTGCAAAAGCCTGGGTGAAATACCTAACCAAGAAGCAAGTTCTAGTTGATTATTCAAAGAACCTGACCCATATGTTGCCAGCAAAGATTGAAGCCTTTGAAGATCCTTATTATGATACCGGGATTTGGAAAGTTTTTAAAGAGACTTTATCATATGCTACCGCTTATGCTCCATTAGGAGTTTGGGGAGATATTGAAAATGCAGTGGTAGGTGAATTCAAAAATATTTTAAGTGCTTACATAAACGGAAAATATACAGAAGATACTGCTAAGGAATATTTAGATAAGGCAGCTGCAGCAGTTGATAGAGCTTTAGCCAAGGAGAAATAAAAAGATAGTCTCGTTTTATAGGAAGGGAGAAAACGGCTGATTCCTAAAAATGTGAAAAGGTTGTTTTCTCTCCCTACTTTTTCTTATTAAATGTAAACTGGTTAAAATATTTTAAAGGCTGATAGATATTATGAGCTGGACCGATAGTATTATAATAAGAAGAAGCATATATGGAAAACATTAGAAAAGAATTGAGTTTAATAACTCAAATAAAAAAGAATAGAATTGCCTATTATCTACTTGTTCCTGCTCTAATTTGCATGATTCTAGTTCATATTCTACCTATGTCATGGGGATTTATTATTAGTTTTATCGACCTCGATATATATACCATTACTAATTGGTCTGATGCTCCTTTTATAGGGATAAGTAATTATTTAGAAGGCTTAAATGTGCATAGCCCTACAGGGGGGCGATTTTTACGTTCTTTATGGAATATTGCCTATTATGGAATTGTGGTTATTTCTTTTGGTTATCTTATTGGTTTAGGAGTAGCTTTAATTTTAAACCAAAACTTTGTGGGCAGAACAATTGTTAGAGGATTGATACTTTTACCTTATATTATTCCAGACTCAGTAGCTTATAGTGTTTGGAGGTTTATGTTTCAAGCTAGAATAGGCATAGTGAATAAATACTTACTATCCTGGGGCTTGATTTCAGAGCCCAAGGTCTGGTTAGTTGGCGATAAATCTATTTATGCGGTGATGGTGGCTAGTATTTGGAAAGGATGGCCTTTTACCTGTTTAATTTTATTAGCAGGATTACAGACTATTCCTTTTGAGTTGTATGATGCTGCCAAGATTGATGGTGCTTCAACATGGCAGCAATTTAGATTTATTACCTTTCCCCTTCTTATGCCAATAACTACCGTTCTAATACTATTATCCGTGCTGTGGAATTTTAATGCCTTTAATCAGTTTTACGTAATGTTGGGTACAGATCCGGGTATTACAGCGGAAGTTCCTTCTACTCTTATTTTAAGAGAGGCTTTTAATTCCTTTCATTATGGAATGGGAGCAGCAATGTCAGTGGTTTTAATGGGAATTATGTTGATTTTTACTATTTTTTATATTAAAAAAATCAGAACAGGAAAGACAGTGCAATGAACAGAAAAATAGGAAGAGTAATTAAAAGAGTACTTTTGTATTTTGTGATAATCATTATTTTGATATCAGTACTGATACCTTTTATTTGGATGCTTTCTGGTTCATTTAAAACAAGATTAGAGATTCAGGCTTCAGATAGTAAAATACCGGGAAAGGAACCTAGTTGGATACCTCATAAGTTTACCTTGGATAACTATAGGACTGTAAATAAAGAAGTTAAAATATTAGATTATTTTAAAAACAGCATAATAATAAGCCTGGGAACTATGTTTTTTTCTGTTATTATTGCCATTTTAGCTGCTTATTCTATCTCTCGTTTTTCTTTTCTAGGGAGAACTACCTATAGTGTATCAGTATTGTCTACTCAGATGTTTCCCGGAATTCTTTTTCTTATTCCCTATTTTGTAATGTTTATCTGGATAAGGAAAAATATAGGTCTTCCAATGAGAAATACCTATTGGGGGATGATCTTTACCTACACTTCTTTTGCCCTTCCTTTCTCCATATGGATGCTGAGAGGTTATTTTAATACTATTCCCAGAGAAATAGATGAACAAGCTCAGATTGACGGATGTACCAAAGTAGAGGCTCTTTTTAGAATTATCATTCCTTTAGCTAAGCCGGGAATTGCTGCAGTTGGTATATATGGGTTTATTATGGCTTGGAATGAGGTGTTATTTGCCTCTGTGCTTACCGGAAATGAGACAACGACAGTAGCCATCGGTATCCTAAGGTATATTACTGCTCAAGAGGCCCGTTGGGGCGGAATGATGGCTGCCTGTATATTAGTAAGCCTTCCTGTTCTAATATTTTTCACAGTACTGCAGAGGCAACTTGTTAGTGGCTTGGTAGCTGGAGCGACAAAAGGATAGTACCAAGAATATTTTTTAATGAAGGATGCAATAATGAACCCATATGGACATTTTGATGATGCAAATAGGGAGTACGTTATTACGCGACCCGACACACCCCTACCCTGGATAAACTACTTAGGATTCAAGAAATACTTTGGGATTATCTCCAATACAGCTGGAGGTTACAGCTTCTATTTAGATGCCAGGCTACGTCGGATAACTCGCTATCGTTATAATAATGTTCCTATGGATACAGGTGGTCGCTATTTATATATTAAAGATGGTGACACAATCTGGAATCCTGGGTGGAAGCCGACTTGCACTCTATTAGATAGATACTCCTGTCGCCATGGTTTGGGCTATTCATTGATTAAGGGATGTAAAAATGGTGTGGAGGCTGAGGTCACTTACTTTGTGCCCCTTGGAGAAAATATGGAGATATGGAAGGTGAGATTAATTAATTATACAGATCAGGAAAAGGCACTAACTCTTTTCTCATTTATTGAATTTTGCCTTTGGGATGCTATGGATGATATGACTAATTTCCAACGAAATTTTAGCACTGGTGAGGTAGAAGTAGAAAATGATACTATCTTTCACAAAACTGAATATCGAGAAAGGCGGAATCATTATGCCTACTTTACCTGTAGTCAAAAAATAGACGGATTCGATACTAACCGCGATGATTTTATTGGCGTTCATAATGGGTTTGAAAATCCTAAAGCAGTTATTGAAGGAAAATGCACTAATTCTCTGGCAAATGGTTGGGCTCCAGTTGGGGCCCATCAACTCAATATTGCCCTCAAACCGGGGCAGAATAGAATACTCCATTTTATATTAGGATATATGGAGAATAAAGAAGATAAAAAGTTTTCAGGTCCTGGTGTTATCAATAAAGAATCATTATGGGCTAAGTTGAAGGTTTATAGAACTACCCAAGTAGTGGATGAAGCATTTAATGAATTAAAAGTATATTGGGCTAAACTGCTTGGTCGATATAAGGTAGAGATAGATAATAAACATGTTTCCCGTATGGTCAATATCTGGAATCCGTACCAGTGTATGGTAACTTTTAACATGTCTCATTCTGCTTCCTTATACGAATCGGGTATTGGCCGTGGAATAGGCTTTCGGGATTCCAATCAGGATTTACTCGGTTTCGTACATATGTTTCCAGAAAGAGCAAGGGAGAGAATTCTAGAACTTACTGCTGTTCAACTCTCTAATGGGAGTTGCTATCATCAGTATCAGCCGCTGACTAAGGAGGGGAATGAGGGTATAGGCAGAGGATTTAATGACGATCCATTATGGCTTATTGTTTCTACTTGTACTTATATTAAAGAAACTGGAGATTTTTCCATTCTGGATGAGGAAGTTGACTATGCAGATATGCCTGAAAGCAAAGCTACTCTTCTTGAGCATCTTTACCTCTCCATAGAGCATACTCTTAAGAACTTAGGGCCTCACAATCTTCCTCTTATAGGTCACGCCGACTGGAATGATTGTTTGAATCTGAATTGTTTTTCTAAAGTGCCGGGAGAAAGTTTTCAACTGGTTGGGGATGTGGACGGAGGAGTAGCGGAGTCAGTAATGATTGCTGGTTTGTTTCTCTATGTTTTTCGTGAATTAATATTACTCCTACATCAGATTGGAATTGAAGAAAAAATTAATGAACTCAAAAAGGGTTACAAACTTATCAAGAAGGCAGTTGAAGAACATGGTTG
>Ga0172364_10001588_pt1 | contig 17664 bp, 18 predicted proteins | sample LakKivSesite10cm_FD_114545 | JGI IMG/M metagenome (GOLD analysis project Ga0172364, IMG submission 114545) | Sediment microbial communities from Lake Kivu, Rwanda - Sediment site 10cm | ecosystem: Environmental > Aquatic > Freshwater > Lake > Sediment | place: Rwanda: Western Province, Lake... | reverse complement strand
GGTGATCTGCCTTACCAGACAACCGACTGGGGTTATGAGATTTTGCGGTATAAATTTATAGGTTTAGACCCAGAGCAGGATTATCGGCTGGATTTGGCGTATTATTTTGAAAATAATCCGAAGGCCGAGGAAATTGGGGAAATGATTGTAGCGTCCGACTTCAGTCGGACGAAGGAAATCATCCATCTGAAGCCCGCTCTGATGAAAATCAGGGAGGGACGCTACAAGGCAGATAACCGAATTAAACCGGACAGACTCGAGGGCATTGGTCGGATAATTCAGGCATTGGTTGTGGATGGTATGCCCCTGGATACTGCATTTGTTACACCGAATAGCCTGGTGAGAAGGTCGGTCTGGTTAACGGAAGAGAGTTACTGTGATGGTGAAATTATAATTGAAATTGAGAAAATAAAGGGCAAGCGCGTTGTCTGTAGCGAGATGGCATTATATGAATTTCCTGGGGAAGGAGAGGTAAATACTCCATCCGGACCAATGGGCACTGAGACTCAGATTACAAGGCCATTCTTTATGGAGAAGCTCTATCCGAATCCGACAAAGGGCGTTTTAAGAATCAAGTTTAATTCACCGGACAGTCGTAAGATTACAATTAAACTCTATGATGCCACAGGCAGGCTCGTGCACGAGGAGTCTCTATTAAAATCAAGAATCGGGACCAACGAGGTTGTGATGAAACCAGAAGAACTGTCTGCCGGGGTATATTTTTTGAGATTGGAGAGTGAGGGGTATAGTAAAGTAGAAAAGGCGGTTTTGATAAGATAATTTTTTTCGTCCGACTGAAGTCGGACGCTACATACCTTAATAAGATAAAATCCAGACAAATTCCAATTCACCCTCACCCTTTTCCTCTCCCTTTAAGGGAGAGGAAAATAAGGGAAGTGATTTTTCCCTTCGGGAGCGAGGGAATTAGCCCATGTTATTCATACTCACTCTGAACTGTGCGATAACAAATGAGATTGTTCGCAATGACAGCATTGGGGATGAGATTCTTCGCTTCGCCTCAGAATGACAAAGAGAGAAACAGTCTTTAACGTCCAACGAAACCGTTCAACGATACGGATATCGCAACCGTCTAACGATAGACCTCTAATTTCTCTTCATCCAGTTGAAACTGGGCACTACATTTGAAATTCAAGGTCGTTCGCATACCTTGGATCCGGATAATCTCCGAGGCGAAACCCTAGACATATCATAAAGTAGCAGCCACACGGATATTGACAATGTTTCTTTTTTTAATATAATTAAAATATGCATCTTAAGTACAGGTTAGCGGTTTATAGAGGAGCGCGGAAATGATTCGCCGGGTTATTAGGCCCGGTCGGGTCTATGGAAGAAACAAATACCTCACTGCATTAATTCCAGCAAAAACCCAATTTATTGGTTTCCCCACAGGTGTTCTGATTATTCAAGATTATTTAAACTTCGGTCGAAATTCTCAGAATAACATTCCTGCTTGTCGTTCTGAACGAAGCGAAAAATCTAAATCTATTCGTTTTAGTAAAAATACTGAAACTACAATCAACAATTTCAAAGAATTCGTCAAGATATTCGTAAATCCTTTCAAGAAAAAGGAGGTGATATGCCCAATCCCTGGGATAAGGTAGTGGGGACAAAAGAGTATAACAAAAACTATGAGCGGTTGATTAAGGTTGCACGGAACAAGGGTTATGTCTTTAATAAAAAGATATCGCGCGTAAAAAAGGTCATCGGCTTAATGACAATGAACTTTCTTGAATACGGTAAATATTATTGTCCATGCAAACAGAGTGAACCGTTAAATCCGAGAAAAGATGTGCTCTGTCCCTGCCCTGCACTGGATGAGGAAATTAAAAAAGATGGGCATTGTTTTTGTGAATTGTTTTATCAAAAAATAAAAAAGGCTAAAAATAGCTGAAAATAACAAACCCCCACTCTTGCCCTCTCCCTTTAAGGGAGAGGATTAAGGTGAGGGTAAGAGGAGGATTAACATGAACAACTACGAAAAGATGTGGCAGGAATTAGGACTTGATGTAGCATTGCATAACGAAGTCCTTGCGTATATAAATAAGGGTTTTCAAAATACTGTGGGCAAGCAGAAAAATAGACCAAAAACAATGGAATATTTTGATAATGTGCTTCACGAGTCACACGGCGGTCGGGTCGCTGAATTACTTGAGGAAAAATCAAAAGGCAAAAAGATTGTGGGATTTTTCTGTATCTATGTCCCTGAAGAAATAGTGATGGCGCTTGATTTAGTCCCGATTGCACTGTGCGGTGGAACAAATTTTTCTGTGCCTCATGCAGAAAAGACATTGCCCAGGGATATCTGCCCGTTGGTGAAATCTACTTTGGGCCTTGCATTTTCCAAGACCTGCCCTTATGCACCAATAAAAAGTCTGGCAGTTGGTGAAACAACCTGTGATGCTAAGAAGAAAGTCTGGGATATCCTTAGCCAGAAGGTAAATTTTCATGTAATGGAGGTACCTCAAAAAAAGGAGATTATTGATGCCCATCTCTGGGATGATGAAGTCCACACCTTTGTAGAGAAACTTGAGAAACTTGCTGAGAAGAAATTGGATGCAGGAATTCTTAGAGAGAATATTGAAATAATGAACAACAAGAGAAAGGCACTCCAGCATGTGGCAAAATTAAGGATAAAAGAACCAACACCAATCAGTGGCCTTGATGCTTTAGTCGTAATGCAGGCAGCATTGAATGATGAACCGGTGCGTTTTACAAAGCATGTTGAAGAACTCTGTGCCGAACTTGATGATAGAATTAAAAAAGGAGTATCACCATTTTCTAATAAGGTAAAAAAGATTATGGTCTCAGGTTGTCCTTCTGTAATGGGAAACTGGAAGGTTCACTCTTTGATAGAAAGCTCGGGTGGTGCAATCGTTGTGGATGAAACCTGTACCGGTGTAAAATATTTTAAAGACCTTGTTGATACAGAGGTAGATGATATCGAAGGTCTTCTTGGTGCTGTTGCAGACCGGTATTTAAAGTTAAACTGCTCCTGTTTTACACCGAATAATGACCGAATGGATATGGCAAAGAATCTCGCAAAGGAAGGTAATGTAAAGGGTGTTGTTCAATATGTGCTTCAGTATTGCCACAGTTATAATATAGAAGCAATTAGGATAGAAGGCGCGCTGAAGCAGGCGAATATTCCAAGCATGAAGATAGTGACCGACTATTCCGAAGAGGATACTGGTCAGTTGCGTACAAGAATTGAGGCATTCTTAGAGACATTAGCATAACCAGGGCATATTGAGGCAATGTGTAGCAATTAAAGGCAGATGGAGGCAAAAAAGGCAAGATGACAACTGCGGGCATTGACATTGGTTCAAGGACGATCAAATTTGTGATTTTTGAAGATTCAAAGATTGCTTATTATTGTATTACTGATACTACAGTAGAACCACTCTTAAAAGTAAAAGAGATATTAAATGGCAAAAAATTTAACTGCATAATAGCCACTGGATATGGTCGCTACTTAACGCAGGAAATATATAAATGCCCGGTGATTACCGAAATAAAAGCATATGCAATTGGTGCCCATTTTCTCTTTCCTGATTGCCGGACAATCATTGATATTGGTGGCCAGGATACAAAGATAATAAAACTCAAAAATGGTAGTGTTATAGATTTTGAGATGAATGACCGCTGTGCTGCAGGAACCGGAAAGTTCCTTGAGATAATGGCTCAAACACTCGGAATGAAAATTGAAGAATTTGGCAGTGTAGCTCTTCAGGGTAAAAACTCAGTTCCGATAAATTCAATGTGCACGGTCTTCGCCGAGAGCGAAGTTGTTTCGCTCATTGCCCGTGGCGAAGATAAGAAAAATATAGCCTTGAGTTTGCACTATTCAATTATAAATCGGCTTATGGCAATGTTGGGCAGAATTGAGCCTGAAGATGCAATTGTCTTTGCGGGCGGTGTTGCGAAGAATCCGTGTATGGTTGAATTATTAAAGAAAAATTTGGGCAAATTATTAATTCCAAATGAACCACAGATAATCGGTGCCCTTGGCGCAGCAATAATCGCTCAGCGAGGTGATCAGGATGAAAAGAGTTAAAAAGTGCTCAATATGGCAAAAGGAAAAAGTATATAAAATTCAGAAGATAAGAACCTATGTGCTTGTGGGTATAAAAAATCTTATCCTCGTAGCTACATAGATTCTCTGTTTCAAATAATAAAAAGGGGGTAATATGGAAATCTACAGAAAAGACTATACAATAAAGGATGTCCAGGATGTATATGATGGTCCTGGCGGATTGCTCTGGGAAGCAGTAATGGGTGAACAGATTCACTCAGGCGGTCCAGAGGCAACCGATGTTCTGGCAAAAAAATTAGGTTTAAAGCCCGGTATGGTTATTGCTGACCTGTGCAGTGCGCTTGGTGCACCAGCAAGGCATCTTGCAAGCAAGTATAAGGTTTATGTAAAAGGAATTGATGCTACAAAAACGATGCTACAAAAAGCAATAGAAAGAACCAAGGCGGCGAAACTTGAAAATATGATTGAATACTATGAAGGAAATGTGATGGATCTACCATTCAAATCAGCAACCATTGATGTGGTCTGGGGTCAGGAGGCCTGGTGTTATGTTACAGATAAAGAAAGGCTTTTGCGCGAGGCATATCGCGTCTTAAAGTCTCACGGAATAATTGGTTTTACTGATTGGATTATTACCGGCAATATTTCACCGAAAGAACTTGAACCTTTATATGACTCTATGGCATTTCCCTATATGGAATCATTTAAAGGCTATCAAGAATTGATGAAGAAAGTTGGGTTCAAAGTCACTGAGGCAATTGATAATACTGAAGCCTTTGCCAAGCATTTTGACCAGTATTATGAGATGGTAACGGTAAAAATGAAGCCTGATATCTTAAAGAACTTTGGTCCTGATCTTTATGGTTTTGCGGAAAATCTTGTCACGATCTGGCGCAAGGCAGCGCACGAGCACAAGGTCGGCAGCGGCCTTTTTATTGGACAAAAACCATAATATTTTTTTAAAAAAGGAGGTAAATAAACAAAATAAAAAATCGGCATAGACCGTTGTGGAAGTTAAAATTGAAAGGAGTAAAAATGAATAAAGGCATAATTATTTTGGGAATTATGTTAATATTCTTATCCTGCGCAAAACAGGAAACAGTAGTGTTGAAAGTTGGACATGTTGGTCATGACCACCATTCAGCCCTGTATGTTGCCTGTCTTGAAGGCGAACGCTTCAAGAATGATTATGGAATATATCTCAAAGAGATAAAAAAAGAAAATCTCTATGGACTCTATGATGGTAATAAAAAGATTGCTGAGGTTGAGCTCTACAAATCAGGTGGTGGTTCAGAAATGCCGACACTTATGTCCCAGGGTCATTTTGAAATTGGATTTGGTGGTGTTGCCGCAGTCTTATTTTTTGTAGATAAACAGGCACCGATGAAAATCATTTCTCCACTACATAGTAAAGGCGATATGCTGGTGGTTAAACCTGATTTAAAGATTAATAATTGGGATGACTTTGTTCAATGGGTTAAGAAAAATCCAAAACAGGTAAGGATTGGCTACAAGGATCCAGTAGCGGTTGCCAAGATTATTTTTGAGAGTGCCTTAAAAGAAGAAGGGATATTTTATACTGAGAATCCAGCGGATAAAAAAACAAAGATTATTCTAATAAATATGAAGGGTGAAAAGAATCTCGTTCCGGGAATACAGAATAAGATAATTGATTGTTATATATCTAACAATCCCTGGTGTGCAGTTGCTGAAGAGAAAGGTGTAGGAAAGTGTGTTTGTGAATTGAGTGATTTACCACCTCATATCTGGAAGGACCATCCCTGTTGTTGTATTGCCGCAAATGATTCGGCGATTAAATATAAGAAGCAAGCAATAACAAAGTTTCTAGAGTTAATTACCATTGCTACAAAATACATAAACGAACAACCCGAGATTGGTTATAATGCAGCTTCAAAATGGATCGGCACTTCTTATGAAGTTGAGAAAAAATCAATGCAAACTTCTAAATACTCTGTAGAACCAACTCGTGACTGGAAAGAAGCAGTATATATGTGGTGCGCAAAGATGAATGAAATGGGTGAATTTAAAGGAATTCTTAAAGATAAAAAACCTGAAGAGATGGATAAATATATATTTGACCTCACCATGATTGAAGCCGCGATTCAGAATGTTGCAAAGAGAAAGAAATGAAAGGTAGCAGATTCAAAACTTTATTAGCTGGTCTTCTGCTACCGATTCTAATTCTTTCAATTTGGGAAACTCTTGCAATTCGCTTGCAGAATCCATCAATCTTACCCAGGGTGGAGAAAGTCGTCAATAGGTTTCTCCACCCTTTTTCTGATGTCCTGGGCACGGGCTCATTGGCATTTAATCTCGTAGTCAGTATTTTTCGTGTATTCTGGGGGTTTCTTTTTGCTTCAGTAATTGCGATTCCACTTGGACTTCTAATGGGTACAATCCGCTTTTTCCATGATTTTTTTAAACCATTGATTGAAATGCTGAGACAGCTCTGTCCAATTGCATGGATTCCTTTTGCCCTGGCAGTATTCAAAACTTATAGTGTTGGCTCTATTCTTGGCCTGAGATACACTGCAACAATTCTTGATCATGTTCAGCTCGGTATGATATTCGTTCTTTTCTGGGGCGGGTTCTTTCCAATTCTATTGAATGCAATCCATGGCGTAGTGAATGTTAGGAACATCTATATTGAAGCTGCGCATACCCTTGGCGCAAATCAGCAACAGGTTTTTAAAAAGGTTATTCTACCTGCAGCACTGCCTTCAATAGTAACCGGCTTGAGAGTTGGTTTAGGTATCTGCTGGTTTGTTATTATTGCCGCTGAAATGATGCCCGGAAGCGATGCAGGTATTGGATATCTAATAATACATGCCTATGACCTTGCAGAGATGGATGTAATAATCTGCGGCATGATTTTAATCGGAATTATAGGTGCTTTATTGAGTAAGGGGCTGGAGTCAATATTCAAGCAAATTCCGAGTTGGCAGGCAAAGGAAAGATAATGGCAGTAAGAGTTGTTGCAGTTGGCAAAAATTTTATTACGGAAAAAAAGGAAAATATAAAAGCGCTTGATAAGATAACCTTTGCCCAGGAAAAAGAGGAAATTCTTTGCATTGTGGGCCCAACCGGTTGTGGGAAAACGACCCTTTTAAGATTGATTGCGGGGCTTGATTCTCCAAGCGAGGGTGAGATTTATATCGATGATAAAAAAACAGAAAAGAATAATGTGCTTATTGGTTTCGTATTCCAACAATATTCACTCTTTCCCTGGCGCAATGTGATAAATAATGTTGCATTTGGATTGGAAATCAAAGGAGTGGCACAAAAGGAACGGTATAAAAGGGGAAGAGAGCTTCTGCAGTTGGTTGGTTTAGAAAAATACATTAATGCCTATCCATACGAACTTTCAGGAGGTATGCAACAGCGGGTTGCTATTGCCCGTGCCCTGGCAATAAATCCGGAGACCTTGTTGATGGATGAACCGTTTGGGGCACTTGATGAAAAAACGAGGTATTATCTCCAGGATGAGCTAATCAACATCTGGCAGAAACAAAAATCGTCGATCATCTTTGTTACACATAACATTGATGAGGCAATTTATCTTGGTGACAGGATAATGATTATGGGTGGGCAACCCGGTAAAATTATAAAGGAGGTGATGATAAATATTGAAAGACCACGCGCAAGAAATTCAAAAGCATTTTTGGATTATCATCTTTTTATCCGTGAAACAATAGAAGATGTAATAGAAAAACAAACAAAGGAGGAAAAATGAAAAGGATGATATTGGCCAGTTTAATGCTTGTCTTTGTAGCAGGCATTTGCCAAGCAGGACCCCTGCTCTGGCGTGACCCAAAAACCGTGGGTAAAGGTAGTTTTATTATTATGGCTGGATTTGGCTTTAACAAACAAACCAAAACGTGGAATTATACAGACGAAACCTGGGATACTCTTGCAACAGCACAACAGCTTCAAACAATATCAAGTATGTTTATGCTCGGTTACGGACTACTCAAAAATTTTGAGGTTCTATCCTATATTCCTGTACTTAAGAAAGACCGTGACACGCTTCATTCTTTTGGACTTGGCGATGTCTGGTTTAAGGCAAAATACTGTGTTTTGAACAAAAAAGGGTTGCCTACTGTAGCAATACTAGCAGCAACAAGAATCCCGGTTTCGGATAAAAATGCTAAACCACTGCTTGATGACCATTCACTTGACTTTGCATTTGGTGCAAAGATGGCGACACCAAAGAAAGCAAATTTTGTAGGTCATCTCAAATTTGGGTACTGGTTAAATGGTGATACAGCTGATATAAATTTAGGTGATGAGATAGAAGCAATTGCCAAGGTTGACTACTGGTTTTCTAAAACTGCGTTTTTCTTCCTAAATGCAGAGATGATTCAAACTTTCAAAAGCAAGGATGCTACTGGTGCGGAAATTCCAAATACAGATAAAAGAAGCCTAGTCTTCACCCCGGGGTTGACAATAAAACCAATAACTGGACTTACCCTAAGGCCAAAAATTGGCATTCCTCTACTTATGACAAGTCAGGGTGGGAAGCTCTATCCTTATTCTATTGGTTTTGATGTTTGGTATATAAAGTAGAACTACCTGGTAACTTTTACTAAAGGGATGGCTAAAATTCCAGCCATCCCTTTTTAATTATTGCAAAAAGATTTTTCTTGCTTATAATATTTCAAAATAAGGAGGTAGATTGGAATATTCTTTAATTAAAAGGGCGGTGGTTGACTTTGAAGAAAAAAAAGTAAAGGAGCTGGTTAAAGAATTTTTGGATAAAGGGGCTTTTCCTAATGAAATATTAGAGCAGGGATTAATCCCTGGAATGAAGGAAGTAGGTAGATTATTTGCTATAAAAGAATATTATGTTCCTGAAGTTTTGCTTGCTTCTGAGGCATTCTATGCAGGCTTTGAATTGATTAAACCACTGCTTGTTCAAACTGATGTAGCAAGAAAAGGTAAGATTGTAATCGGTGTTGTCCAGGGTGATATTCACGATATTGGTAAAAATATTGTAAAGGTGATGCTTGAATCTTCTGGTTTTGAGATTGTTGACCTGGGTAAAGATGTGCCCAATGAAAAATTTATTGAATCGGTAATTCAGCAAAAGCCCCAGGTACTTGCACTATCTTCTTTAATGACCACAACAATGCTCCAGATGGAAACAATTATTAAACTTTTATACAAGAAGAAATTGCGTAAAAACATAAAAGTTATTATTGGTGGCGCACCGGTAAATCAGGAATATGCGAATAAAATCGGTGCTGATGGCTATGCTGAAGATGCTACAGGTGCAGTGAAACTCGTGGAAAGGTTATTAGGAGTTAATTCATAAAAATTTTATAAAAAGATTATGAACTGGATTGAAGAGGTAATCCAAAGAAAAAGAAGATTTGCAGTATTTCCAATGGTCTGTGCTGACCATTGTGCCTATTTACTAAATATTAATTTTGCAAAAGTCGCAACGAGTGGCGAGAAACTTGCTGAGGTGCTTGAATATGGCTATCGTTTATACAAATATGATATGGTCCTGGTGTTTTCTGATCCTTATATTGAAGCTGAGGCAATGGGTTGTAAGATAGAATTCGCACCATATCCAAGATTGGTTTCTTGCACGAAGGATTTCCAGTCACGCATTAGAAAAAAATCGGGGTTAGAAACCACCCCTGCAAAAGTTTTAAGAGGGTCAGACAAAAGACCAAAGCATAATAGAATCAAAGAAATTCTCAAGGCAGTTAGAATACTCAAAAGAAATATTGAAGCACCGATATTTGTTTCCATAAAAGGACCATTTTCCCTCGCCTGTTTTATTGGTGGTATGGAGAGATTCTTAAAGTTATTGTTAGAGGACAATATGCAGGCACAGAATGTAGTTGAAAGCGCACTTGATTTCCAGCTGCAATACTTAGATATGTTATTGGATCTGGATGTCAACATAATGATTGGTGACCCAATGGTTTCAACAAGTGTAATTTCACCCGCATTATTCAAGGAATTCGCTTTTGAACCATTGAAGGTTCTTATTACAAAAATTAGAAAATCACATCTCATTGCAGGTATTCACATCTGTGGTGAGGTAAGACAGATTATCAATGAACTTGATAATTTACATGCAGATATTTTGAGTATAGAAGATATTACACTGAAGACAAAAACACTTAAAATGGGTGGCGTATCAACAAACACGATATTAAATGGCAGTGTGAAAGATATTAGAAATGAAATTGAGAATACATTGAGCCAGGATCATTTAATACTGAGCACCTCCTGTGATGTGCCAGTCAAGACGCCAAGCAATAATATAAAAAGAATGATAAAGATTGCGAGAGAAATATTTGATAATTGACCCGAGATAGTATTTTAACTATAATATAAATGTGAAAAGATCTCGATCAGTGCTTGACCAGCTAATAAAGAACAAGACCTTTGTCAATGCGGTATGCGGGGGTAAAGGAAGGTGCGGAATGTGCCGTGTTCGGATTAAGGGACGGGTTCCGCCACCAGATGAAATTGAAAAAACATTTCTTACTGAGACTTTATTAAAACGGGGTTATCGACTCGCCTGTCGAGTTAGGCAAAATAAGAATATTGTAGTCGTAATCCCTGAGACAATTGGAAAAGCAAGAAAATCAAAAAATCTTGGCTTTGCCCTTGATATAGGAACAACTGTAATAAAGGGCGCAGCAGTCAACCTGATAAATGGCAAAATCTTGAAAACTGAAAAAATCTACAATCCCCAGCAATCAATGGGTGGCGATGTGATTACGAGGATTGGATGCGTCCTGGATGGCAAATACAAATTGCTCAAAAATCTTCTCCATTCTGGTATTGATAGACTACAAACTGCTCTGGCTCTGGAACACCCAAAATTCACGACAGTGGTGGGTAATCCGGTAATGCTTTCTTTCTATCTAAACAAAAAAGTTGAAGGTTTTGCCCGTTATCCTTTCCAGGGTGAAATAAGCCGGGGAGTATTTACCAGAAACCCTGCCCGCTTTATCTTTGGTTGTATTGGTGGTTTTATCGGTGGTGATACAATTGCGGGCATCATTGCAAGCAAAATTTTATCAAATAAGAAACCCGGGCTTTATATTGACCTGGGCACAAATGGTGAGATTGCCCTTATCTCAGATAAAAAAATATATACCGTCTCGACTGCAGCAGGTCCTGCATTTGAAGGCGTGGGATTAACCTGTGGTAGCCTTGCCCAGCCCGGTGCGATTGAAAGGGTAGAATACGATGATAAATTTAAAATATATACAATTGACAATAAATCTCCGCTTGGTTTTTGCGCCTCTGGATTTATTGATTTATTGGCGACACTATTAAAACTCGGCTGGCTTGATGAATACGGAAAATTAAAAAATAAATTTCAGGTCGCAGATTTTCATATTGAGCAGATGGATATAAGGATATTACAACTGGCAATCGGCGCAATCCATACCGGCGTAAAATTTCTACTTGATAAAACAAATTTGAAACCTGCAAAGATTTCTGAAGCTGTGATTACTGGTGAGTTTGGCGCTCATTTAAATTCTGAATCGTTGAAACAAATCGGTATTATTCCGCAGGATATAAAAAAGGTTCGTTTTGAAAATGATTTACCCCTGCGTGGTGCGATCAGTGTACTATTAAATGAAACGAACCCGGGAGATGCAGAAAAGGTGAGAAAAATGTCTGTTCATTTTGAACTTGCTGTGCAGCATGATTTTCAAAAAAGATTTGTTGAGGGATTATTTTTAAAACCATGGAATTGACCCCATCAGAAATTCCAAAAACTGGTAAACCTGTGCCTAATCAAGATGTGCATCCCATAGTATCCAATAAATTTCTAACGGGATTGATTGGATATACGTGCTCATACATTCCTGTAGAATTGTTATCCGCAACCGGATTGAGACCATATCGTTTATTACACAGTGAATTGAATCTTTCTCAGAAAGGTGAGCAGCTGGTAAGGGTTGATGCCTGTCCTCTGGTAAAAGCAAATCTTGGATTTATCCTTGAAAATCAAAAAAGATTTGCTGCCATTATCGGTTCTACTGGTTGCGATATGTCACGAAGAATGCTTGAAGTAGTGAGATTGACGACCAGTATCCCGGTTTATGTTTTTAATAATCCGCGTACCGATAATTTTGAAATATTTAATAATGAAATTGACTTACTGGTCAAAGAACTTGAACAATTTTTCCATCGCAGATTTGATAAAGGTTTGATCCAGAAAGAATGTGAAAGATGGGAACAGATACGCCAGAGACTGCGCCAGATTGATGCACGGCACCGGGCAAATCCATCAACCATTTCCACGGCTACATTTCACAACATAATAACCAATTATTATCAGGGTGATATTGAAAATATAAAGTTTGATGTGTCTGATGAAATGTCATATAAACCAAGGGCGTATCTCTTGGGTAGTCCAATTTCTTATGAAGCAAATCCAATCATTGAATTGATTGAGCAGAGATTGCGTATCTGCGGTGATTTTAACTGTGGTATATCAAGAGGTATATATGTCACTGTTTCAGAAAAGACCATTGATGGATTGAAAAAAGGATATTATAATCAGCCGATGTGCATATTTAAAAGACCGAATAAAGGATATTATGAATGGATAGAAAAGGATATAAAAGAAACAAAAAGCACAGGTATCATTGCCTATGTCCTGGACTATTGCGATAATTTTGATTTTGAATTATTAAAAATGGAAAAGAAATTCGCCCTCCCGATTTTAAAATTGAAGAGCGATTTCTCCTTTCAAAATCTGAGTCAACTAAAGGTCAGGATTGATGCATTTATTGAGGTTCTTGCCTCGCACCGGGCAGGTATCGTATGAAAAAGAAAAGGAAAACTATTCCCAAAAAAATTGGATTTAATACGTGGTCTTCCCAGTTTGAAAATATTCCTGATGAAATAATAAAAAAATATAAATACTACAATAATGATGAATGGGGAATTTATCTTTCACCACCCGCAACATTTATGGTCTATGGTGCAAGGGAACTCAAAAGATTAAAATTTGATAATTCACTTGAGGCATTGAGGATGTGGGGATTTGTCTTTAATGAAACAGAAAGACTCTTCAGGGCACGACAGATTAACAAAAAGATTATTGCGACAATGGGCGACCTGGGGACTGTACCCATTCTTGTCTTATCATTCCCTGATTGTGTGCCTTTTTATCCAGAGTGCCTTTGGTGGATACCGTTTTTTAAAGAATCAACTGAATTGCTTGATACCGCAAGCAAACTCGGTCTTCCTGAGGCAACCTGTTTTTCACGGGTAGTAGTTTCGACATTCTATAAAAAGGCATACTTTCCAAAACCAGATTTGATCCTTGCCTCAACTGGTGCCTCTTGCGATGATTATTCCTGTGTTATGCAACTCGTTGAGGATATGGGTTATGAGATAATGTGGACCGAAATTCCTTACAGAAAAAATCCTGATTTTTTATTGAATAAACCAAGACCTCAGGACTACGAAAAAACACAACAAGGCCTGCCCTATCCAAGGATTATGGAAGATTACATAGTCCAAGAGTATCATAGAATCTGGCAGAGATTATTTAAGTTGACCGGAGTCAATAATCCACACCGCCTTGCTGAAATCATAAAAAAGGTTAATCAACTGCGTTCTCTTGTTGCTGAAATAAAACAGCTAAATGCGGCTGCTGAAATTACACCATTGCCCGGTTTGGAGATGATGACCATAGAATTTGGCAATCTATATGGCTATGCTGATTTTGATGAATGGCTGGATATTGTTCAGATGATACATAATATGGTAAAAAAGAGAGTGGAAAAAGGAATTGGCGTTTTAAAGAAAGATGCCATTCCCATTGCCTGGATTACACCCAGTGCTGACCCATACCTATTAAATCTTGTTGAAGACCTTGGCTGTCGCATTATAGAGACTGAGTATGTAATAAATCAGGCAATGGTTCAAATAGAGGAAAATATTGAACCAATGAAGGCACTGGCAAGGTCATTTATCAATGGCTCGCTTATCGGTTCTCCAGCCGAGAGGGTTATAAATATTAAAGAAAAGATTGCAAAAAAGATTATCAAAGGTGTTTTAATTACCAATATGCTCGGTGCTTCTCATTGTGCAATGGAAACCCGTGTCATAGAGAAATTACTCGGCAGTGTACCAGTCCTTTCTCTTGATGTACCCGCACCATTTGGCATTACCCAACAGATGAAAACCAGGATTGAGGCATTTGTGGAAATAATAAGATGAGACAAATCCTAATAAATAAATTCGAAATTCTAAACAAATGCCAAATTCCAATATTCAATTGCGTTAAATGTTTGCTACTTGAAACATTGAAATTTAAATATTGTTTGGGATTTGGTCCGCCTGAGGCGGATTGGGATTTGGGATTTATTTCTTTATGAAAGACATATTAACTCCTCGCGAAAGATTTGGTATGCTGGTCATTGATGAAAAGCCTGACCGGTGTAATGTTATTCCTTTAATTACCTCACATGCTGCAACAATCGCGGGTATGAAATTGAAAAGATACTATACCAATGGTGAAAAAATGGCACGGGCACAGATTATCGCATTTGAAATATATCAGCATGATGCACTATCAATTTTCACTGAGGTTGGCATAATTGCTGAGGCAATGGGCTCTGAATTCTTTTATCCAGACAATGACCTGCCGGTTTTAAAAAATCCCGTGCTACAAAATTCCTCAATAGATAAACTTGTAATTCCGGAATCTAAGAAGGCAGGTAGGTTGCCGGTCTATCTTGAGGCAATAAAATATGCCTATAAGGCAATTGGTGATATCATCCCTATTCTCGCCTATGTTCCTGCACCATTTACCACTGGTATGCACCTTGTAAATCCCGAAAAATTTCTTATTGATACATTAAAAAACCCCGACGGGATTAAAAGTATTCTGGATATTGTCCTTGATGCAACTATCAAATTCTGTTATGAAATTCTAAATGCGGGTGGACTGCCTATAATTGTTGACCCTCTGGCATCAAGCAGTGTTATCAGTCCCGCAATTTATAAAGAATTTGCCCTGGTTTATGAACAGAAACTGATACATTATCTTCACCGCTATGATTTTGATGTAATTTTGCATATCTGTGGTGATACTACACCAATTATTGATATTCTTTTGAACACCGGTGCCGACCTCATCAGTCTTGACCGGGTAAATATATTAAAGGCAATGGAAAAATTATCAAGCAAAATGCGTTTGATTGGCAATTTCGATACCTCAACACTTATGTTTTCAAGCCCTGAGGAAATTTATAGAATTACCGGGATTATGGTTGAGCAAATAAAATCTGCGCGCAAGGGTTATATTGCCGCAACCGGCTGTGAGGTGCCAATCCGTGCACCGAAAGAGAATGTTCAGGCATTTATAAAAGGAGCAAAGGAGAAAGGATGGTACTGGGAATAGATGTTGGTTCAATTTATACAAAGGGTGTGCTCTTTGATAAAAAGGTTATCAACAAAGCCGTGATAAAAACTGCATTTAAACCCAAACAGGCAATTAATGAAATAAAAAATTTGCTTAGTGGTTTTGACAAAATTGTTGCAACTGGTTATGGCAGAGAATTGGTTGAAGGTGCAAATAAGATTGTTACTGAAGTAACAGCGTTTGCCCGTGGCTCAACATATTTTAGCCTTCACATCCGTACGATAATTGATATTGGTGGGCAGGACAGCAAGGTCGTAAAGGTAAAAAATGGAAAGGTGGAAAGATTTGTGATGAACGACCGGTGCGCTGCTGGTACAGGAAATTTCATTGAAAAGATCGCTCAGTCCCTGAATATTTCATTGAGTGAATTTGGCGCATTGGCATTGAAGTCTGACCGACCAGAAATAATAGATTCACTATGTGTGGTAATGGCAGAAACAGAGATATTGAGTCTGGTGCAGGAAGGCAAAAAGATTGAAGATATTGTGCTCGGAGTTTGTGATTCACTCATTCGTCGGATTAATGGTCTTGCAGGTCAGATTGGAGTAGAAGAACCAATTCTATTCTGTGGTGGCGGGGCATTAAATCCGGGGCTGGTAAAGGCATTAAAAAGATATTATCCAGAAACAATCATTCCTGAAGACACACAATTTGTCGGTGCCATAGGTGCCGCAATGATGCTTGGCGATCAGTAGTAAATTTCCAAACTTGACAATTCAGTAAAATTAAATATAATAGCATATGCCAAACAAGGTTGTGGTTCATTATTTAGACCATCGGATTGACCAGGGTTATACCTCGGATTTCCGACCAGATAAACCGCTCTTTCATTTAATTGTGAAAGAGAATGATAAAGAGAAATCAGTTCCGGTAAAAGTTGCAAACCTCAAGGCGGTATTTTTTGTCAAAGAATTGAAAGGAAAATCACGGACTAGACCAGTCAAGAAAAAAACCTTTGAGAACATCGAAGATAAAAATCTCATTGGCAAAAAAGTAAAGATAGAATTTAATGATGGCGAAGTTCTTTATGGTCTGACAATGGGTTATTCACCCCAGCGTCAGGGTTTTTTCTTTAGCCCGATTGACCTGGAGAGCAACAACGAAAGAATCTTTGCTGTGCTTACCGCAATAAAGGATATTACTTTCTACGACTGAAATTATCTAAAAGCCTATTGATTTTACATTGATTTTGATTATAATTTTTGAAATGAGGTATTTATGGATATTATAAAAAAATTAAAGAAAGATAAAAAACCAGAGTCAGTTTTTGATACATTAATTAAAAAGAAATCTGCAGAAGAGACACCTGTGGCAAAACCAGAGGACATGGAAGTCACCGCAATTAATCCGGATAAACCCCCTCCTGAAACATCTCCAGCTATAGGAAAGAAAGAAACGGGGCCTAAACGGGAGTTCCGAACCGAGGGAATGCATGAATTTGATATTGAAAGTTTGGGTGTTGATAGTGATGCTTCGCTAAAGATTGAATACAAGGCGAAGCTTATGACTTTGATTGATGAAAATAGATTTGATGAGGCAATTGAATTATTAAAGGAGCTCAAAGAAAAAACCCGGGATACATTGTGAATATCATTATTCCAGTGGCGGGTGAAGGTATAAGACTAAAACCTCATACCCATTTTCTACCGAAGTGTCTCTTGTATGTTGCAGGGAAACCCATCCTGGGACATATTCTTGATAGTATTAAACCCTTAAGGATTTCAAAGATTGTTATTGTGCTTGGTTCAAATGCCGATAAAATAATTCAATTTTGTAAAAAATTTTCTTTTGATTTCAAATTTGCCGTTCAAAATCAACGCCTTGGTCTTGGTCATGCCATTTATCTTGGTTCAAAAGGACTAAAAGGACCGACTCTCGTATTATTAGGTGATACGATAACAGACTTTGACATCAAGGCTTTTGCTGGTGCAACAAATAAATTTGGTGTCAGAGAAGTGAACAATCCACAAAGGTTCGGAATTGTTGAAACCAAAGGAAAAAATGTAATCAGCGTTGTAGAAAAACCTGAAAAACCAAAATCAAACCTCGCGATTGTTGGTGTCTATTATTTCAGTGATATCCGAAAGATTAATAATGCAATGGCAGTCGTAATGAGAAAAGGTATGAAAACAAAAAATGAATATCAATTAACAGATGGTCTGGC